>Ga0209298_10001253_pt1 | contig 16635 bp, 4 predicted proteins | sample S_140806_EF_Meta_FD_187325 | JGI IMG/M metagenome (GOLD analysis project Ga0209298, IMG submission 187325) | Freshwater microbial communities from Lake Simoncouche, Canada to study carbon cycling - S_140806_EF_MetaG (SPAdes) (version 2) | ecosystem: Environmental > Aquatic > Freshwater > Lake ...
CGGAATTATGGTACAATGCGCGCTTTACACTACTCAATGATATTACTGAAATCAACAAAACTGTTTCAGTCTTGATTGAAAATATCACAGACAAAAAAAATGCGTCAAATCTATTGGAACAAAACCGCGCTAACCTTGCAGCGCTAATTGATAATACAGAAGATAAGATCTGGGCCGTCAACAAAGATTTCAGATTACTGAGCTACAATACCAGCTTCGTCAATCACATGCGCAAACGATGGAAATGGGAAGCAGCAATCGGAGAAAAACTCCCGTTGGATTTGTTCGATTCTGAGACTGCGCAATTCTGGATTAGCTCATTGGTTGAAGCCTTTGCGGGCGAATGCTTCGTAACCGAGCGTGTAAGAAACATAAGTAAACAAATTACATACGACGAGTTCTCCTTCAATCCGATCAGAGACAAAGACAACAAAATTATTGGAGCTGCAATATTCAGTCGCAATATCACCGAGAGAAAGTTGGCAGAAGAGGAACTGAAAAAAGCCAGACATCTCGCAGAGAAATCAAGCCAAATTCGCGAACAATTCATCGCAAATATGAGCCATGAAATTCGCACACCTATCAACGCAATTATTGGCAGCGCGCATCTCTTGATGGAAGAAAATCTTCCAGAATCACAGCGCTATTTCGTTAGTACAATCAGCGAGTCGTCGCGATTCCTACTTTCTACAATCAACGACGTCCTCGATCTTTCAAAAATCGATTCCGGTAAACTCGAACTTGATAAATCCGAATTTACTATCGCATCACTATTGCAATCGCTAGAACTAACGACATCCGGACTTGCAAAACAAAAGGGTCTACAGTTGACTATTGAAGCCGACAAAGACATTCCTGCACTCGGCGTAATTGGCGACAAATCACGATTGCTACAGGTGCTCATCAACCTCACCGCAAATGCAATTAAGTTCACTGCACAAGGTACCGTGAGTGTGCTCGTAGAATACATGATCTCTGAATCAAAAAAGAGCATATATACGTTCTACGTGCGAGATACTGGCATTGGAATTTCTCGCGAACAAATCCAAAACATATTCAAGCCGTTCAGTCAGGCTAACAATACCATTGCGAAAAAATATGGAGGAACTGGATTAGGTCTTACCATTTCACAAAAAATCATTGACGCATTACACGGCGACCTTCGAGTGGTAAGTGAACCCGGAAAAGGAAGCTTATTCTATTTCTCTGTTCCTCTCCAGCTAGCGGATCCTGAAACACCGGTAAACGTGCAAAACCACTCCTCAACGTATGGTGGTCACGGCAGAGTTTTGGTGGTAGATGACAATGATTTCAACAGATTATATCTCGGAAAGCTACTGGATATGCACGGTATCGAGGCTCTGGAAGCCCACGATGCGGAGGAAGCGTTCGTAAAGCTCTCTGCTGCGGGAGAGTTTGATCTAATTTTATTGGACCTGCGCATGCCAGGAACCGATGGATACGCTGCATTGAAGAATATTCGCAGCACCGAAAAAGGAAAACGCACAAAAGTATGGGCGTATACGGCAAACGTGATGAAGCAGGAGCGAGACAAAGCCACTGCTGCTGGATTTGATGGTTTCCTATCTAAACCTGCCGAGCCAGAAAAAATCATTGAGCTAATTTCAAAAATCAAGGAAGGTTCAGCCAAAGAAATTAAAGCTGACTTAAATATCGATCTCTTGAAAAATACGTTTTCAATTCCTGAAGTATTGAACGAGATCATGGGTAATCTTGACTCCTCGATGATGCAATACATCAAAGAATTGGAGATTATGATTAGCGACAACAGTTTTGAATTGCTCTATGAACTGTTTCACAAAATAAAGCCTACCGCTACTATGTTACGTATGAGTTCCGTGCAAACGATTCTAACTACCGCGGGAGAAATGAAAGATTGCACAACGGAACAGAAAAAGAATTTTGCTTGCAGCGTTAACAGTATCCTTATAAAAAACCTAGAACTGCTTCGCAACAATATGAAACATGAAGTGTAGTAGTGCCTACATCAGACCGTGCCTTGTTGCATACATTACAATTCCGACCGTGTTTTTTGCTTTGATCTTTTCGACAACATTTTCTCTGTGACCATCCTCGGCAGACACTTTAAAGCAAAGCCTATCTTCAATTTCCCTATTCGTGCATTCGTTTGATATCAACAATACAATTTCTCTTTCTCGCTTTGTAAACTGAGCAGAATAAATGTTGGTTTAATTCGCTTGCCTCCCAACAGGCCATTCACCATCGCGTTTGAATCGCGGTCGTGGAAATAACATACGCTATCCACTACAGCATAAATCACATTAACAAGGGTTTCAATCGGATCATTCTTAAGGAGAAATCCATGCGCACCTTATTCTTGACCATTGTTTCCACGAGCAAAGCTTGAAAAGCACCAATGAAAAAGAGCGTACCCGTCACCAAACACGCCCTTCTTAAAAAATATTGTTTTGTGTTAAGCAGCAACAACTTTTGCAAACTGAACGTTCGCAGCAATTTTAATTTCGTCGCTAACTACAACTCCTCCAGCTTCGGTTACTGCATCCCAGCTTAAACCAAACTCCTTACGCTTGATCACACCGGTAACTTCAAATCCCGCCTTCATGTTACCGTAAAAATCTTTCATCATTCCACCGTACTCAACATTAAACACAACAGGATTGGTAATTCCGCGGATTGTCAGATTTCCATGCAATTTGAAATTGTTGTCCCCAACTTTTTCCAATTTGCTAGATACAAAACCCAATGTCGGATGATTAGCAGTATCGAAGAAATCTGCACTCTTCAAATGTCCATCACGCTGCTCATTTCCTGTATTGATGCTGTTCACGTCTGCAGTGAAATGAATTGAAGCCGACTCAAAATCATCCCCCTCCGTCTCCACTTCAGCTGAATATTTTCCGAATGAGCCTGTAACTGTAGAAATTACAAGGTGCTTAATCTTAAAATGCACTTCAGAATGCATTTCGTCAATTGTCCATTTAGTTTTCATGTTGCGTGTTATTTACTACAAATGTAGTTATTATTTGTATGTACATATATTATTTTGCTGTTTTCGTCGCACTATTTTTCAGGGCTTTCAAACGATACCCACTAGTTTAAGAAATATTGGATGCTATAGGTATTCATTCGCCAAGTTAGCCAACTCGCTACGCTCTCCTTTTTCCAACGTAATGTGCGAGTAAAGGTCCTTCCCTTTCAAACGATCTATCAAATAAGATAACCCATTGGATTGTGTATCGAGGTAGGGAGTATCAATCTGGTAGACGTCTCCCGTGAAAACAATTTTAGAGTTTTCTCCTGCGCGACTTATGATCGTCTTTACTTCATGTGGAGTAAGGTTCTGTGCTTCATCCACTATAAAGAATACATTCGACAAACTTCTTCCGCGTATATAAGCCAGTGGACAAACAACGAGTTTTTCATTCTCCACCATTTCATTGATCTGTTTAAACTCGCGATCCTTCTCGCTGTATTGACTCTTGATGAATTTCAGGTTGTCCCACAGCGGCTCCATGTATGGATTCAATTTCGATTTAATATCGCCTGGGAGATAACCAATGTCTTTGTTACTGAGAGGAACAATTGGCCTAGCTAGATAAATCTGATGGTAGTTTCTACGTTGCTCCAAAGCGCCTGCCAGAGAAAGCAACGTTTTACCTGTTCCTGCTACACCTTGAATGGTTACAAGACGAACCTCGGGCCGCAGAATTGCATCCAATGCGAAACTCTGTTCGGCATTGCGAGGTGTAATCCGAAATGCTGTTTCTTTCTTAATTCGTTCCAATGTTGTCGTGCGAGGATTATAATAACCCAAGACAGATTTCTGCCCATTCTTCAATACATAATATTGATTGGCCATCGGAGCTTTCTTCTTCATCGCAGCAGGGAGCGCTGTTACTTCCTTCTCGTACATTTCATTAATTCCCTGAACTGGAAATTTCTCTTCAGTGCTTATGCCTGTATAAAGCTCATTGGTATTTTGGATTTTTCCCGTTTCGTAATCTTCTGCGTTCAGATTTAGCGACTTCGCTTTGATGCGTAAGTTGATATCCTTAGTTACAAGTACAACCTTTCTTCCTGGATGCGTCTCCGCCAAGTACAAAGCACAATTCAGAATACGATGGTCTGCTTTGCGCTCGCCGAAAACACGCTCAGCATCAACGCTGGCATTTTGATTCATCTCAATCTTAAACATCCCATGGCCCTTGCCATTGATATTCACCCAATCCTTCAGCGTATTTCTTCCAGAAATCTTGTCGATATAACGCGTAAACTCACGCGCTGCAAAATTCTTCGTGTCGTTTCCTTTCTTGAAATTATCCAACTCCTCTAGAACTGTGATTGGAACAACTACGTCGTGTTCTTTAAAACTCTTGATTGCATTATGATCGTAAATGATCACCGACGTGTCGAGCACGAAAATTTTTTTCTCCTTCGCCATAAGTATGAGTACATGCTTGTTCAATGGCTAAGCTACTCAACGAATCAAACGATTAGATTCTTGCTCATTTATTTAATGAACAAAAGCCTGTTATCAGCGCATATTTGAAAAATTGGATTTCAGCGACAATATTTTATAGTTCGTCGAAACGGCTTGATTATTAGATGTATATACACTATACTTGAATTGGGGAAGTGTTTTGTAAAATCAATTAAAACCGTAAATAAGCCGTTTTTAGTTTGATTTGTGAAAAATGCAGCATTTCCTTCCCTATTGATTGACCTAATACCATACGAAAACGTTTTTCATGAAAAAAGTTACCCGCTCCCTACTGCAGGCTTTTGTTGTACTAGCAGTTTCCGTTTCTAGTGTTTCCGCTCAGGATTGGCGCGAACCATTGGCAGATCCAAACGTAAGTTTCTATGATGTCCAAGCCGATTTTTATGCGGACTGGGGCGCAAAAGAAGCACAGAACGAACAACACAAACAAGACGTTGCGGCGGCGTCCGACAAATTTGCAACTGGCCACAACGCTATTACTCCTGCGCCTTTCATGAAGGGCGGATACAAGCAATTCAAACGTTGGGAATATTTCATGGAGCCTCGTGTGTATCCTTCGGGGGACATGTCTTTGGTCTCTTCAACTAATGAGCGCTTCATGCAATACTTGCAGACCAATTCGGATGCAATGTGGCAATTCCAGCGCAGTCAGCCTGGTGGTGCAAATCGTGTTGGACCTCCTTCAAATGCACTGCTTTCAAGCACATGGACTTTTGCAGGACCAACAGGTGCTCCAACAGGTGGCGGTGCTGGTCGTATCAACTTCGTGAGATTTGACCCAACCAACGTAAATACAATTTGGGTGGGCGCTCCAGCAGGAGGACTATGGAAGTCGACTAATGGAGGAGCTACTTGGGCGACTAACACCGACTTTCTTACTACAATTGGAGCAACTGATGTTGCTATTGATCCAACCAACACACAGACCATGTATCTGGCTACAGGTGATGGCGATGCAGGCGATACATATTCAATTGGCGTACTTAAATCTACTGATGGCGGTGTTACTTGGAACACGACAGGTCTTACGTGGACAACGAATCAGGCTCGAGTAATCAGCAAACTACTTATTAACCCAACTAACCCGCAAATTGTAATGGCATTCTCCAACAACGGTATTTGGAGAACAACAAACGGCGGTACAGCTTGGACTCAAGTTCAAACAACCAACTCTTTCAAAGACGCTGAATTCAAGCCCGGTGATCCGAACACTGTGTATGCTGCAGGAACTACTTTCTGGAAATCTACCAATGGTGGTGCAACTTGGGCAACTGCAGGTACAGGTCTTCCTGCTGCTGCAAACGTAGACCGTTTTGCAATTGCAGTATCACAAGATCCTACAGGTACAGCTTATGTGTATATACTCGCAGGTAATTCAACCAATGACGGCTTCCAAGGTTTCTACAGATCAATAGACAGCGGCACAACATTCACGTCGCGCTCAACAACTCCAAACGTTCTCGGATGGGCAAGTGCAGGAAACGACACCGGCGGACAAGGCTGGTATGACCTCGCTGTTGCTTCTTCCCCAACTAACAAAGACGAAGTAATCGTTGGTGGTGTAAACATTTGGCGATCCACAAACGGAGGAACCAATTGGACACTTAACGGTCACTGGACAGGTAGCGGAGCTCCTTATGTACACGCAGATTGTCATGACCTGATTTACGTTCCTGGCAGCGGTACATCTTACTTCGCAGGTTGCGACGGTGGTGTATTCAAAACGGCGAACAGTGGCGGTGCTTGGTCAGACCTCAGCAATAACCTTTGCATTGCACAGATCTACCGTATCGGACTTTCCGCTTCAACTCTGAACTTGTGGATTACGGGTCACCAAGACAATGGAACCAACTTAAGAAACGGTGCTACATATGCCGGAACATTGGGTGGCGACGGAATGGATTGCTTTATCGATCGTACCAACAACAACGTAATGTACGGCGAGTATTATAATGGAAGCTTGAATCGGTCTACCAATGGTGGTGGCACTTGGACAGCAATTAATACCGGATTAACAGGAACTGCCCCATGGGTTACTGCTTGGTATCAGGATCCAACCACAGCCAATACTATTTATTGCGGACGAACAACCCTATTCCGCTCAACTAACCAGGGAACCAATTGGAGTGCTGTAGCATCTGCAGTACCAGGAACAGGAACAATTGTAGATTTCAAAATTGCTCCATCCAACAACCAGATTATTTATGTTGTAAAATCAAATGCTGTTTACAAAACGATCAACGCAGGAGCTGCTTGGACAACTGTTACAGGAACGCTTCCTGTGGCCAGTGCTGCAATTTCACGTGTTGATGTAAACCCAACAGATCCGAACACCGTTGTAGTAACTTTCTCCGGATACTCTTCGGGAAACAAAGCATTCCGCTCTACAAATGGAGGAACATCTTGGACTAACATTTCGACAGGACTTCCAAACATTCCTGCGAACTGTATCCGCTTTATGCCAGGAACGACTACCAACGCAATGTATGTGGGTTGTGATGTAGGCGTTTACTACATGGACAATACTTTCACTAGCTGGCAACCATACTTCACTTCATTACCTAACGTTCCAATTTTTGATCTTGAAGTATATCAGCCTGGAGGAAAACTTCGTGCTGCTTCATTCGGTCGCGGTATTTGGGAAGTAGATATCTACAATCCGGGAACACTTGCTCCAATTGCAGATTTTACGGCGAACCAAACAACAATTTGCCCTGGAAGTACAGTAAACTTCACAGACATGTCTTCGTTCACTCCAACTACATGGAGCTGGGCATTCCAAGGCGGTACTCCTGCAACTTCTACAGTTCAGAACCCAACAGGAATTACATGGAGCACTCCTGGAACGTACAGCGTTACACTCACTGCAACAAACGCAAATGGTAGTGACTCAGAAATCAAAACAACGTACATCACCGTATTAGCGAACGCAGTTGCTCCGCCACTCGTTGAAGGATTCCAATCGACATTCCTTCCTGCAAACTGGACGGCGAAGAACATCAATAATGATGGCGTTTTCTGGACATTAGCTACAGTTGGTGCCGCAAGTACTCAATCTGCAACATTTGACAACTACAATATGGATGTTGCTGGCGCGAGAGATGAAATGTGGGCCCCTCGTTTGAACTTAAGCTCCTTTACTGCGGCGTCCATGACGTTCGATGTGGCTTATGCTCGATACGATGCAACTTACACTGACACATTGGAAATTGTTGTCTCTACGGATTGCGGATCAACATGGACTTCAGTGTACCTCAAAGGAGGAACAACACTTGCTACCGCTCCCGATCAGACCGCGACGATTTTCAGTCCAAGTTCAACACAATGGCGAAACGAACCGGTGAGCTTAAATGCGTTCATTGGACAATCAAGTGTAATCATAGCCTTCCGCAACCGTGGTCACTATGGACAAGCACTATACGTTGACAACATCAACATCACCGGAACTGCAGCGGCGTTACCAAACGCAGTATTCACGGCAAGCACTACCACAGTGTGCGCCGGCACACCGGTGACCTTCACTGATAACTCTAACAATACACCGACTTCCTGGACCTGGACATTCCCTAGCGGAACACCGCCATCAGCTACAACGCAAAACGTTGCCAGTGTTGTTTGGAATACCGCAGGAACTTACACTGTTACTCACACCGCAACTAACTTAAGCGGAACCGGAACAACCACCCAAGTAATTACGGTGAATGCTTCGCCAACAGTTACTGCAACTGCATCAAATGCGACTATTTGCAATGGAAGCAGCACATCACTCACAGGAACCGGAGCCTCTACATATGCTTGGATGCCGGGATCATTAACAGGTACTACTGTTTCCGTTTCTCCGACAACAACAACAACATATACTGTAACCGGAACGGCTGCAAATGGTTGTACGTCTACTGGTACAGCACTGGTAACTGTTAATCCATTACCAACAATTGCCACTACTACTACCAATGCAACCATATGTTCAGGTAGCAGCACTTCGATTACCGCAACCGGAGGCTCTACTTACACATGGATGCCGGGATCATTAACAGGAGCTACAGTTACTGTTTCTCCTACAACAACTACCACTTACACGGTTACAGGAACTGCTGCGAATGGATGTACTAGCACTTCAACGCGTTTAATCACGGTAAATGCTACTCCTACTGTTACTGCAACTGCGGCAATCCCTTCGATTTGTACGGGTGGTAGCACCTCAATGACTGCAACTGGTGGTTCAACTTACCTCTGGATGCCGGGATCGCTCACAGGCGCAACCGTAACAGTATCACCGACTGCTACTACCACATATACGGTAACAGGTACTGCTGCCAACGGATGTACTGCTGTTCAAACTGTACTCGTAACTGTTACAGCACCTCCAACAGTTGCTACGACTACAACGAACGCGACAATCTGTTCGGGTAGCTCAACTTCAATAACTGCAACAGGTGCTACTACGTACACTTGGATGCCGGGATCATTGACTGGGGCAACTGTTACAGTATCTCCGACAACTACTACTACCTACACCGTAACAGGAACTACCGGTGGTTGCTCGGCTACATCTACACGTTTGATCACAGTTAATCCTTCTCCTACTGTAGCTGCAACGGCTGTATCGCCTTCGATTTGTTCTGGAGGCAGCACTGCTATCAATGCAACAGGAGCGTCAACCTATCTCTGGATGCCTGGATCACTTATAGGTTCTACAGTGACTGTATCTCCGGGATTAACCACAACATACACCGTGACAGGTACTGCTGCAAACGGATGTACTGCTGTTCAAACGGTACTCGTTACAGTAACGCCTAGTCCAACAGTGACAACCACTACTACGAACGCGACAATCTGTTCGGGTAGCTCAACGTCAATCACTGCAACGGGTGCTACTACGTATACTTGGATGCCTGGATCATTGACTGGCGCAACTGTTACTGTGTCTCCGACTACAACTACTACTTACACAGTAACAGGTACTACCGGTGGTTGCACGGCCACTTCAACACGTTTGATCACGGTGAATCCTTCGCCTACTGTTACAACTACCACTTCGAACGCAACTATCTGTTCGGGAAGCAGCACATCAATCACTGCTAACGGTGGTTCTACGTATACGTGGATGCCGGGATCGTTAACAGGCACTACTGTTACTGTGTCTCCGACAACTACAACAACCTACACGGTTACAGGGACTGCTGCAAACGGTTGTACAAGCACATCAACACGATTGATCACGGTGAATCCTTCGCCGACTGTGGCACCTACAGCTTCTTCTACTTCTATCTGTTCAGGAAACACGGTGACATTGTCTAGTACAGGTGCATCAACTTACCTCTGGATGCCAGGATCATTAACTGGATCTAGCGTTAACGTTACGCCTACTGCTACTACTACATACACCGTAACAGGTACGGCTGCTAACGGATGTACAAACACGCAGACCCTCACTATCAACGTGGGTGCGCAACCTACTGTGACCGCGTCAGCTTCTATCCCTGCAATTTGCATCGGTAACTCAGCTACGCTTTCTGCTACAGGAACAGCTACTTATACCTGGATGCCGGGTAACTTAACAGGTTCTTCGGTTACTGTTACACCATCTGCCACTACAACATATACCGTAACAGGTACAAATGGCCCGGGATGTCAAAACACTGCTACTGTAACAGTAACTGTTAATTCCTTACCAACAGTAACTGCATCAAGTTCATCAGCTGCAGTATGTATTGGTAACTCTGCCACTCTAACTGGATCAGGAGCTGCAACCTATTCGTGGATGCCTGGTTCATTAACAGGAACTATAGTAACTGTTGCGCCATCTGCAAACACTACTTACACTGTTACAGGAACTAACGCAAATGGTTGCGTAAATACTTCAACAGTGAGCGTGAACGTAAACGCACTTCCAAGTGTTGCGGCATCAGCTTCAAGTTCTGCAATCTGCAACGGATCTACTGTTACATTGAACGGAACGGGAGCTTCTACCTACGCGTGGATGCCGGGATCACTCACCGGTGCTTCCGTGACAGATGCTCCTTCAGCAGCCACTACATACACTGTGACGGGTACTGATGCGAATGGTTGCGTTAACACATCAACAGTAACAGTTAACGTAAATGCATTGCCAACTGTTGCTGCCTCTGCATCGAACTCAGCAATCTGTAATGGATCTTCTGTAACATTGAACGGTTCGGGCGCTGCTACTTACGCGTGGATGCCGGGATCACTCTCTGGTGCTAGCGTAACTGATGCTCCTGCTTCTTATACTACTTACACTGTGACTGGTACGGATGCTAACGGATGTTCTAACACATCTACTGTTGCGGTGAACGTGAACGCTCTGCCTTCGGTGGCTGCTTCTGCTTCCAGCACTGCGGTGTGTGAAGGTGGATCGGTTACTCTCAATGGTTCTGGTGCTACTACCTACAACTGGATGCCGGGATCACTCTCTGGTGCAAGCGTTACGGACACTCCTGTAACTTCAACTACTTACACAGTTACGGGTACTGACGCAAACGGTTGTTCAAACTCGTCTACCATTACCGTGAACGTAAACACGCCGCCTACCGTTGCTGCTTCCTCTTCTGTTGGAACAACCTGCGCAGGTGATGTTGTTACGCTCTCTGCTTCTGGTGCTGCTACGTACAACTGGATGCCAGGATCACTCAATGGTGCTAGCGTGACTGACGTACCTACTGCGTCAACTACATATACAGTTACGGGTACGGATGCAAATGGTTGTACAAACTCATCTACTGTTACTGTAAACGTAAATGCGCTTCCTACTGTAACACTTGCATTGGCTCTTGACACAATGTGCGATATCGATGGACCAACTCCTTTGAGCGGTGGTTCTCCAGCGGGTGGTAACTACTCTGGTCCTGGCGTTTCTGCTAACAGCTTTGATGCTTCGTCAGTAGGAGCGGGTACTTACGCAATTGTATACACCTACTCTGATGTAAACGGTTGTACCGACTCTGCTACTCAGAACATCGTTGTAGATGTATGTGCTGGTGTGAATGAAGTTTCAGGAACTACCTCTATTTCGGTTGTACCAAACCCGAATAACGGAGAGTTCGTTCTTTCATTCAACGTTGCGAGTGCCGATGATTACGTCCTTGAGATTCACAATGCACTCGGACAAATTGTGTACACTGAAAAACTAAACTCATTCTCTGGTCAATACAGAAACGACATCTCTCTGGCTGAATTTGGAAGAGGCATGTACTCAATCAGACTCAGATCTGCTGATAAAGAATCTGTTTTAAGAGTGATTACTTACTAAACCTTGAACAGTACTGAAGAAAAACCTCCGGAAGCGGGGGTTTTTCTTTTTTTGTATGGTCAATTCAACTGTTCTATCGAACTTTGAGATGCTCAATTTATAACTCACCTCATGCGATTTACCACTCGTCCGTCAATATTTTTGCTGTGCATCTTATTGTCATCTGCTCTTACGGCACAAACCTCTGATGCTTGGTTGAACCAATGGCAGAACCCGTCTGCTAACTTCTTTACCATTCAACACTCCTTCGATTCTGCTTGGGCTGATAAAGAGCAGCAAATGCGAACACACAACGTCAGTATTTCAGCAGATCGAGGAGAAGAAAGCGAACAAGACGGAACATTCCAACTCTTCAAGCGATGGGAATGGTATTACGCTCCGAGAGTCGGTCCAGCTGGAGACCTTACCCTTCCTGCGTATTCATACTTCAACTTCTTCAGTTACATTGAACAAAATCCTGCCGCAAAAGCGATGCGTGATGCTTCAATGCTTCGCCAAACGTCTGCAAATAATTGGACATTTGTAGGCCCAACCGGTGCCCCGGGAGGTAGTGGTGCTGGCCGCATTAATTTCGTTAGGTTAGACCCTTCCAATCCAAATACAATTTACGCCGGAGCGCCTGCAGGTGGCCTATGGAAATCTGTGAATGGTGGAGCAAGTTGGACAAGCATGACCGACTTCCTACCAATCATTGGGTGTTCGGACCTCGCCATCGATCCCAATAATTCCGATGTGCTCTATCTTGGAACTGGAGATCAGGATGGTGGAGACACCCCTTCTATCGGAGTAATGAAAAGTACTGACGGCGGAATAACATGGAATTCCACGGGATTAAACTTCAACATTATTCAATCGAGAAAAATCGCGCGGATCATTATCGATCCTACGAATTCCAATATTGTTTACTGTGGAACTTCTGCCGGCATTTTCAAAACATATGACGCGGGTGTGAACTGGTCCCAAATTTCTGCTTCTGGTATCAAGGACATGGAAATGAAACCGGGCGATCCAAACACATTGTATGCATGTAGAACGACCGTTATCATGACCAACAACGGAGGTGCTTCGTGGAACAATGTCACTGCAGGACTGCCGCAAGCAAATCAGGTCTCAAGACTCGCTTTGGCTGTAACACCAAACGATGCAAACTATGTATATGTCCTAGCTGGAGCCGTTGGCACGAATGGCTTTCAAGGTGTATATTGCTCTACGAATTCTGGCCAATCGTTTACTCCTCGCGCGTCTTCTCCCAACCTCCTTGGTTGGGATCCGAATGGCGGAGATACAGATGGACAGGCTTGGTATGACTTGGCAATTCAAGTTGCACCATACGACAAAGACGTTGTAATTGTTGGCGGAGTAAATGTGTGGCGATCTGATGATGGCGGCATTAACTGGAGCCTAAATGCACACTGGTATGGAGGTGGCGGTGCTCCGTATGTTCATGCCGACGTTCATGGCATTGAGTTCCTTTCTGGGACATTAGGAACATATTTCGTTGCTTGTGATGGCGGAGTGTTTGCAACCACAGACGATGGAGCTTCTTTCTCCGATCTCAGTAACAATATGTGTATTGCACAAATTTACAAGCTAGGCGCATCTGCTCTCAATGCTGGAACATTGATTACAGGACATCAGGACAACGGAACAAACCTAAAGGTTGGCTCCAGCTACAATGAAGTACTCGGTGGTGATGGAATGGACTGCTTCATCGATCGCACCAATGACAACAACATGTTCGGTGAATTGTATTATGGAGATTTTCACAAATCAACGGATGGAGGACAAAGTTGGAGTGGAGCAACTAATGGATTAAGCGGTAACGCAGGATGGGTAACACCGTGGAAACAAGATCCCGTTTCCGCAAACACTATATACTGCGGTTACGACCAAGTGTTTATTTCCACAAACCTTGGAAACTCGTGGACGCAACTAGGAAATCTTCCGAACGCATCTTCTCTCACGGAAATTGAAATTGCTCCTACAAATACACAATGCATTTATACAACCAATGCATCTTCCATTTTCAGAACATTAGATGGTGGCGCTTCATGGACAAACATTACGGGTTCGCTATTAACCAACGGAACAGAAATTACTGGAATTACAATCAGCCCATATGATGAAAACACACTGTGGATTTCATTTGGTGGTTACACAACAACATCTAAAGCATACTACTCAACCGACGCGGGCACAACGTGGACCAACATTTCATACGGTCTTCCGAATATTCCTGCAAACGCCATCAAGGCTGTTCCGAATACTGGAAACAACTTGATATTCATTGGAATGGATGCTGGTGTATATTATCGCTCTGATATTAGCAATGGATGGCAACCCTATTTCTCTGCTCTGCCACTTGCACCCATTTCAGATTTCGAGATCTTTGAGCCCACAATGATGTTGCGCGCATCTACGTACGGTCGCGGAGTGTGGGAGTGTCCAATTGACGCAGCGCTTCTTACTCCATTAGCGGCATTCACGTCAAATTCCACTACCGTTTGTCCTGGCCAGACCATCCAGTTTACCGATCTCTCCATTGGAAATCCAACAACTTGGTCATGGGCATTTGCTGGAGGTTCTCCTTCTGTCTCTTCACAACAGAACCCAGCTATAACATACGCAACTCCCGGAACATACCCTGTAACACTCTCCGCTGCAAATGCTAATGGTTCTGACATTCTTGTTGCGACAGGTTACGTAACTGTCAACGGTGCAACTGTTCCTCCACTTATCGAAGGCTTTACTTCAGCAACATTCGTTCCTACAGGTTGGAGTCCTGTCAACAATGGAAACCAATCCGTTTTCTGGCAGAGAAGCGCAACAGTTGGACATAACAGTTCTCAATCCGCATTCTTCAATAACTTCAATAACAATTTGAATGGAGCAACTGATGATATCGTAGCTCCGGCAGTTAACCTAATTGGATATTCTGCTCCTTCTCTGCAATTTGATATTGCTTATGCGCGTTACAGCGCATCTCGATCTGACACCCTTGAAGTTCTTGTGTCAAACGATTGCGGAACAACTTGGACATCTGTTTATGTCAAGGGAGGCTCAAACCTCTCAACTGTTTCCGACCAAACATCGACCTTCACTCCTAACAACAACCAATGGAGAACTGAAACAATGAGCCTCGCAGCATACGCGAACAGTTCTTCTGTGCAAGTTGCATTCCGTAATCACGGTCGCCATGGAAATTTCATCTACTTAGATAACATCAACCTCTCTGCAATTACAACTTCTGCACCTATTGCATTGTTCAATCACACTCAAGCGTGTGTTGAGGATTCTATTGTTTTCTCCGACTTATCGTCTCCCGCTCCTTCTTCTTGGAGTTGGAGTTTCCCAGGAGGAAGTCCTGCAACAAGCAATCTGCAAAACCCGCATGTGCTCTGGACTTCAGCAGGAACATACACAGCAACACTCATAGCAACCAATAGTTTCGGCGCTGATACAATTACACAAACAATTGTCGTGAATAACGCTCCAATTGCATATGCCGGAGCGGACACAGCGTATTGTAGCACAACGTATATTCCGCTTCATGGTGCTGGGGGGCTTACGTACACGTGGTCTCCTTCGGTGGGAATGTACAACTCGAGTATGCAAAACCCGTTAGTTTACACCACAACCTCAACTACTTTTTCGCTAACGGTTACTGATAGTGTTGGGTGCACAGCCACAGATACGGTTCGAGTGAACATTTTACCGTTACCAGGATTCACTAACACAGCGTCCGATGTTAGCATTTGCTATGGCGATACTATTTCCATTGTATGTTCGAATAGCCAATGGAGCTACACTTGGGCGCCTACATCTAGTCTTAATCTATCTTCAGGAGACTCTGTTATCGCCTTCCCGGCCTCAAGCGTTTCCTATACAATTACATCTACCGACCCCAACACCGGCTGCACAGCTTCTGCGGTTCGCTCAATTACAGTATTCCCTTATCTACCATCACCCTCCATTCTTGTATGGGGATTCAACTTAACGTGCTCCACGGTGGCAAATTCCTATCAATGGTATCTCAATGGAAACCCTATTGCAGGAGCCACCCAACAAAGTTATCTCGCAACACAAGTTGGCATGTACCAAGTAGAAGCGTACAATTCGCAAGGTTGTTCTTCTGGTATTTCCACTGCTATGTTAGTGGATGCAATTCCAGAGGTGAATATTTCTGCATTCAGTATTTATCCTAACCCGAATGAAGGGGTATTTACCGTTAGTTTCTCTGGCGAATCCAATACGGATTACACAATTGAAATTATCAGTGCCAATGGAAGTGTTGTTGAAACCGAGAGAACTCGCAGCCCAGCAGGCAACTACAAAAAAGATTTTGACCTGTCTTCCTATGGATCCGGTGTATATCTGTTGAGGGTCACTCACAACAACCAATCTTCATCCTATCGCATGATTGTTTACTAATGAAAACAGAACTTCCGAGCATCATAGATAGTTCATGGACACTTTTTCTTGATAGAGATGGTGTTATTAATGTGCGCAATAGAAACGGGTATATTACGCGCAAAGAGGATTTCGTTTTCATTCCCGGCGTTCTAGAAGCATTGGAAAATCTCGCGCAAAAATTCTCTAGAATTATTGTTGTCACCAATCAGCAAGGAGTTGGAAAAGGTCTTTATTCGCATAAAGACTTAGCGTCCATTCACCGCTACATGTGCGATGTGGTCGTGAACAATCGTGGACGCATTGACGCTGCGTATTACGCTCCGGAACTGGCCAGCGAAAATTCTCCAATGAGAAAGCCTGGAATAGGGATGGCGCTCGCGGCACAAAAAGAATTTCCCGAAATTGATTTTTCAAAAAGCATTATGGTAGGAGACACGTCTGGAGA
>Ga0209298_10001257_pt1 | contig 16624 bp, 19 predicted proteins | sample S_140806_EF_Meta_FD_187325 | JGI IMG/M metagenome (GOLD analysis project Ga0209298, IMG submission 187325) | Freshwater microbial communities from Lake Simoncouche, Canada to study carbon cycling - S_140806_EF_MetaG (SPAdes) (version 2) | ecosystem: Environmental > Aquatic > Freshwater > Lake ...
GCCTGGCCCAGCGCATCAGCGTGCCGCGGGACATGCCGCTCCATGCCGCCCGCAGTTTGCGGCAGGCGTTGCTCCACACCGCCGCCCTCGATCCGCTCGACCCCTTGGCCCCCGGCCATCCTCTGCCGCTGCATCACCGTCGCGATCAGGATCCCCAGCCCTTCCTTCTGGCACGCCGGTAACGGGCTGCCTAGCTTGGAACCAGTCGATGGTCCAACCCGCTGATGCGCTGGCCCCCTCGCTGGATCGGAGTTGTCGTCGGAGCGGCGGTGGTCGCCTGGGGGTCTTCGGGTTTTCCTCGCTTCACAACCTCTGCGTCGCAGGTGTCTCCCCAGCCGAAGCCGTGGCTTCTGCCCCTGCCAGGTGCTCCTGCCAGGGCCCTTGAGCTGGCCGGTTCCACCGTGTTCGTGAAGGCCCCCTGGCAGGTTGACCTGCTGAGCTACAACACCACAGTTGGCCAGCCATTGCCGGAGTACTACTTCACGCTGAACCTGGACCCTGAGGCTGGAGCGTCTCTCGGGGGTTTCACGTTCCAGCAGATCCGCGGGGTCGACCGACAGTTTCCCTTCGCTCTGGAGCGCACCCGCGCCTTCATCGGCAGGCCGAGGCGCGAGGGGCGGCCCGTGCCCGTGAAGGCCCGCTTCAACAACGACACCCGCACCATGAACCTGGAGTTTCCAGAGCCGGTGCCGCCGGGCAGCACGGTCACGGTGTCGGTGGTGCCCTGGACCAATCCGATGCAGTCAGACACCTATCTCTTCCAGGTGGTGGCCTACCCGGCTGGTCCGGAACCCCTAGGAAGCCCCGTGGGAGTGGCCACGCTGCGGATCTACGAGAACACCTACTGGTGAATCAGCCCTCCGGGTGCCGCAGGGTGCGCCATACCCCACTGCCGGTGCTCACCTCCACCCCGATGCCCACCGGCGGTGCCGCTGGGCCCCGCTCGCCATGCCACCAAGAGAGGGCTTCCGACCAGGCCGCGTCCAGGGAGTCGTAGAGATCGTCGAGCACAGGATGGGGATCACCCCGGTGATCCACCAGCCGGTAGACCCGCTGATTGGCATGCAGGGCCGTGCTGCCCGTGCCCGGTCGGGCAACGCCGCTAGTGACCTTGGTGACGGACTGGGACGGAAGGGGCAGAACCATCGAACACAACCCTGTGCAACTACCCATTTTGGAGGCTGTGCCAGCTGCTGACTGTCACCGTCGTCACAGATTTGGGTGCCGGTTGTGCTCGGCCTCGATCAGCGGGACTCAGCGCAGGTATTGGCGCACGCTTGGCCTGCACCAGAAGACCAGCGCAGCCGCCTGGGCGGCAAGCAGCAACGGGAAGGCCAGAGCCAGGGCAAGCCGGCCCGGCTCCACCATCACCAGGCGCACAATCCCGTAGGGCAAGGCGATCGCCAGGCTCAGGGAGAGGGCCACGATCGCCAGCACCACCCCCCAGTGCCGCCAGCGCAGCAGGGCGATGCAGGCCACCAGACCCACCACCACGCAGGGAAGAATGGCCCCCGCCCCCACGGCGATGTTGGCGATCCGCCACATCGGATCCCGCAGGATCGTGAGGATGCCGGTCGGGATCACCAGAGCGTTCGCCACCAGGCCAATCCAGGCCAGAACCCGATAGCCCCGGGGGGGATCGAGCTGTTCGGCCTGGGGAAGGGGCCCGGAGGCCGGGCGGAGCGTCCGGATCGAGGTCATCGCATCAAACGCCGATCGGCATGGGGCCATCCCGATCGGAGCGGAACACCGGGGTCAGATGGGGCATGGTTTCCGTCGCCAGGTTCACCAGTCGCTCGAAGCGCTCCCGTGTGAGCGGTGCCCCGCGGCCCATGGCTTCCCGGCTCATCAGCACCACCTCGAGAACCCGACCCTCCAGCTTGGACTGCACATCGGCGAACAGCTGCAGCCGCAGGTTCTCGGAACCGCTGAGCATGGCGCTGAGGTGGGCCGCCGTGCGGTGGTCGACCTCCGCTTCGAGTTCGTCGAGCATCGGATCCAGTCCCGCGATCAGGGCTGTTGTGTCCAGGGGAGACCTGGATTTCAGCACCAGAAGGAAGCGGGCCATGGAAGCGATCGGAATCCGCCCATCCTCCTCCTTCGCTGCACCTTCTGATCCCGGTGGACCAGGCCTGCTCCGATCAGCCCCATGTCGCCGCATTCAGCTGCATCCATCAGACTCTCCGTGCTCCCGGTTGCGGCCCCCTAGCCTCGTGCCCGGCCAGCGGATCAGCCTCAGGATGTCCATCGTCAATCAAGCTCCGCTCAGCCCCGTCCGTGCTGCGGACCCTGGGGACGACACGCGTCTGGCCATGGAGTTTCCCGCTCTTCGGCGCGGGGTTCTCTCCACCCTGCAGGTGAACCTGGGATACCGCTGCAACCAGGCCTGCAGCCATTGCCATGTGGGGGCGGGTCCGAACCGCACCGAAAGCATGGATGCCGCCACGGTGGCGCTCATCCCGGTCGTGCTCCAGGCTCGCCGGCTCTCCTGTCTCGATCTCACCGGTGGAGCCCCCGAACTCCATCCCCAGTTCCGCAGCCTGGTGCGCCAGGTCCGGGCCCTGGGCGTGGGGGTGATCGATCGCTGCAACCTCACCATCCTCCAGGAGAGCAGCCAGGAGGGCCTGGCTGCCTTTCTGGCCGACCAGGGGGTGCATGTGGTGGCATCGTTGCCCTGCTATCTGGCGGACAACGTGGACCGGCAGCGGGGGGCTGGAGTGTTCGCGCGCAGCATCGCCGGCCTGCGCGAACTCAACGGCCTCGGCTACGGCCAGCCAGGCTCTGGCCTGGAGCTGGACCTGGTGTTCAATCCCCAGGGTGCGGTGCTGCCGCCGCCCCAGCGGCAGCTGGAGGAGGACTATCGCCGGGTCCTAGCCCGGGACTATGGCGTGGTGTTCAGCCGCCTGTTGGCTCTGACGAATATGCCGATTCAGCGTTTCGCCCAGGCCCTGCGTCCGGAGGGTTTGGAGAGCTACAACACCTTGCTGCGCCTCCACCACCGCCAGGAAAATCTCCCTAGCGTGATGTGCCGCACCATGCTGAGCGTGGACTGGCAGGGCCGCCTCCACGACTGTGATTTCAACCAGCAGTTGGGGCTGGGCCTGCCGGAGCCGCGCCATCTGAGCGATCTGCTGGACTGGGACCCCTGCGGCGGTCCTATCCGGGTTGGGGGGCACTGCTTCGGCTGCACCGCCGGGGCGGGATCCAGTTGCGGCGGATCCCTGGCCTGAGGGCGGACCGGGGATCACGCGGCAGGAATGGTCACCTCAGGAGGCAAGCTGGGCGTCGGGAGCGTCCTTGCCCAGCAGCCGGCAACCGATCTGCAGATGACCCTCATCGAGCAGCCGGCCGATCTTGAGGGCCATCGCCTCTTCCTCCCGGCTGAATCCAGCCTGATGGGTGGTGAGCCAGTCAATTTCCTGTTGGGTGATGATCCCGGTGGCCATGGTTTCCAGGAACACTTCTCCCACGAGCATGGAGGTTGATGCGTGTTGGTGGGATGGTATTTGTGTCTCGCTTCGGCGTAGCTCCGGTTCACGTGCCGTAGTGGTTTGCTGGAGGACCCGGCAGCCATCGCCGTGACGTCGCCATGAAAAAGCCCGATCCTTAATGGATCGGGCTTCAGCGGCACGGTGCCCTCCCGATGGCCGCCGGCTGTGCTGGCTGGCGTTCGTGGATGGGTGGGTCGTGATCCGCGTGGTGCTGGTCTGGTCAGGGCTGATGCGACGAGGGGCCAGTCGGGCCGGGATGGGTGATGGGGCCGAACTGGCACGAGGTTCCAGACCGACACCATGCGACGACCATCAAGAAGCGTCAGCTTTCGGTGATCATTGGTGATCGAAACGATGGGTTTGGGGCGGAGCTGCGGAAGGCGGCACCTGGGGCCATGGCATCCATGGGATCGGTTTCCGTGAACCCGGGGGCACCTGGAGCGGTGCATCGGGTGATCCGCTGGGGGACCTGGAAACCGCAGATCGGAACAAGACTGTTGGAGCAGGGGCCTGCGGTCAGCGCACTCCTGGAACCTGATTGGGTGGCGTGTCGTCCATCGCTGGTGCCTCCGGTTCGATGCCTCAGTGTTGCCCCATCCGCAGGGTGAAGCCATAGGCATTCATGCCTGATTTTTGTGGAGCTGCTGACCTAGGGCGGGATCGCTGCGCTCCCGCCGCCTCGATGCCTCGTCCTGGCGGCCTTGGGGGGAGGGTGCTGCGTGGGCAAGCGTGAACCTGATGTCTGGCGCGCGGATTCCTTGCCACCCTGATCAGCAAGGTCCTGATCAGCAAGGTGGGGCCGACTCCCAAGCCCCTTCGCCCTCGCCATGACCGCCTCCGCCGTTGTCGATCCCCTGGCCCACCTCTCGAGCGAGGAGGAGCTCCAGCGCATCGACGCTTGGTGGCGGGCCGCCAACTATCTGGCGGTGGGGATGATCGACCTGCGGGCCAACCCGCTGCTGGCCGACTGCCTGCTGGCCCGGTTTGGTTGGCCGTGGCGTTGAGATCAGGTCGATCAGGCCATCGGGATGAGGCCTTCGGGATCGGCTCTCGATGATCGGCCTTTGGCATCGCTGCCCGGTTCAGGCTCCCCGCTGGCCTGCCAGCGCATCGATTCGCTGGGCCAGCGCCAGATCAAGGCTGGAGAGGCCGCCACAGTCGTGGGTGGTGAGATTGATCACCACCCGGTTCCAGACGTTGCTCCATTCGGGGTGGTGGTTCAGCCGTTCCGCCGCCAGGGCCACCCGGGCCATGAAGCCAAAGGCTTCGGAGAAATCCGCGAAGCGCAGCTCGCGGTGGAGTTTGCCCTCCTTCAGGGTCCAGGAGGGGAGCTGCTCGGGCAGCAGGGCGATCGCATCAGAGCTAAGGGGCTGGGCGGCCATGGAGGGGTGCAGGGTTGGATCTCAACCATGCTCGATTCCCGATCCACCGGCGCGACCGGTTCGATCCCCTGTCGCCTTGGCACCGCCGCGTAGGGCATGAGGTTCACCTGGCCAGCCGCGCGGCTCAGCTGAACCGGTCCTGCTTGCGCATCGGGCAGTGCCGCCTGCCATCTGCAGGCCAGGCTGGCCGGGAAGGACTCCAGACCGACCGCTCCAAAGCACAGTACTTCGCCGCCCTCCTCACTCCCCGATCAGATGCAGGCTGAGCTGGCGCCGGTGGGGCCGGGCCCGGTGCTCCCAGAGGTACACCGCCTGCCAGGTGCCGAGCAGCAACCGCCCCCCCTGGAAGCTCAGGCTCAGGCTGGTGGCCGTGAGAGCGGTGCGGATGTGGGCCGGCATGTCGTCGGGGCCTTCATCGTCGTGGCGCCAGGGCCGCAGCTCGCCCCGACCGCTCAGGGGCTTCACGCCCTCTGCCGGCACTAGGGCCCGCAGGAAGGTGGCCAGATCCTCCAGCACGCGGGGATCGGCGTTCTCGTTGATGGTGAGGCTGCAGCTCGTATGCAACGAAGCGAGGGTGGCCAGGCCGTTCTTCAGCCCGCTGGCGCTGATCTCCCGGTCGAGGGCGGCGGTGAGATCGGTGAAGCCCTCGCCACTGGTCTGGAGGCTGAGGGTATGGAGGCTCTGGCGCAGCATCGGGGAGGATGGATCCTGCGGGAAGGCTGGCACCCTCTCACGGGCTTGGCCGCCGCCACTGCCTGGATGGCTGGCCGGCTGTGGGAGGGCTGATCGACCGATCCCCCTCAGGCATGGCGACGGTGGAACTGCAGCAACTGGAGGTGCCTTGGCTTGGCCTGGTTCGGCCCCCTCAGCGGGGCCGCTCGTCTGCCTAACGTCGCGCTATGGCTGAGCTCACGATCCTTTTCGACGGCGGCTGTCCCCTCTGCGTGCGGGAGGTTCGCTTTCTTGAGCAGCGTGACCGGCGGATCCATCCGAGTGTTCCTCGGCTGGCGTTCGTGGATATCGATGCCGCCGGCTACGACCCGGCCGCCCACGGCGGCATCGGCTACCGGGAGGCGATGGGCCGCATCCATGCCCTTGAAGCCAGCGGCGAAGTGGTGAGGGATGTGAAGGTCTTCCGCCGCGCCTACCAGCTGATCGGTTTGGGGTGGCTGTATGCCCCCACCGGCTGGCCCCTGCTGGCGCCTTTGGTGAATGCCCTCTATGCGATCTGGGCCTCGGCGCGGCTCCGGATCACCGGCCGACCCAGTCTTGAGCAGCTCTGCGCGGTTCGCGGTGGGCGTTGCGGGGGTGCTCCTGCCGCCGGCGATCGGGTTGCTGTTGGGGTCGTTCCACCGCCCGGTTCCGCCGATCTGGAGCGAACTGCGGATGCCGCCGCTGCCGAAGGGTTGTGAATAGTTCGGCAGTCTTGCGTCCATCCGGCTCCATTTCCCGTTGCCTGCGGGAGGCCACCGCTTCGGCAGCCGTGACCGTTCAGCCGGACCCTGGACAGGCGTTGATCGCAGTGCTGTGCCGTTCCCTTCGCCACCCCCACTCCGCCATCGTGGGCTTGGCCTCCAGCCGCTCTGAGGCCAGGGGCAATGCCGGCTTCCAGGGCACCTTCGGGCACTCCCGAGACCGCGATGAGGGCTGAAGCGACCTATGGCGGCCGCCCCGGCGATCCCGACCTGATCGTGATCGGCGCCGGCCTTGGGGGCCTCTGCGCCGCCGCCATCGCTGCCCGCCATGGCCTGGCGGTGCTGGTCCTGGAGGCCCACAGCGTTCCTGGAGGCGCCGCCCACGGCTTCAGCCGGCGGGGCTTTCAGTTCGAGTCGGGACCCTCTCTGTGGAGTGGACTCGGTCGCTGGCCCTCGACCAATCCCCTGACCCAGGTGCTGCGGGCGGTGGGGGAATCGGTGCCGGTGGTGCCTTACCACCACTGGGATCTGCTGCTGCCGGAGGGTCGGCTGCGGGTGGGGGTGGGGATGGAGCCCTTTCTGGAGGTGCTGCGCCAGTTGCGGGGACCCGCCGTGGCGGACGAATGGCATGGCTTTCTGAAGGCGATCGAGCCCCTCTGCCGGGCCGCCCGCTCCCTGCCGCTTCTGGGCCTGCGGCCCGGCCTCGGCAGTGTCTTCACCCTCGGCGGTGGCGCCGGCTTGGAACTGCTTGGCCGTGCTCCCCAGTTGGCGGCCCTGGGAGGGGCCTTCGGCCCTCTGGCCCGTCGCCACCTGCGCGATCCCTTCCTGCTGCACTGGGTGGAGCTCCTCAGCTTTCTGATCTCCGGTCTGGGGATCGACCACACCAGCGCCGCCGCGATGGCCACGTTGTTTGGCGAGTGGTTCGAACCCGATGCCTGCCTCGATTACCCCGTCGGTGGCAGTGCCGCGGTGGCGGCGGCTCTGGTGCGGGGCATCGAACGCCATGGCGGCACGGTGCGCACCACGGCGCCGGTGGAGCGAATCCTGGTGGAGGGTGGCCGGGCCGCGGGGGTGCGGCTGACCCCCGAGGCCGGTGGCGCGATCCTCCGCGCCCGCCGCGGGGTGATCTGCAGCGCCAGCCCCTGGGACACCCTTGAACTGCTACCCCCGGAGCTGGTGCCCGATCGCTGGCGCGCTCGCCAGGCCGCCACGCCCGCCTGCGCCAGCTTCCTGCATTGGCACCTGGGCCTGCGCGGCGGCGAGGAGCTCGCCGATCTGCCGGTTCACACCGTGTGGGTGGGCGACTGGCAACGGGGCATCGGGGCCGAGCGCAACATGGTGGTGCTGTCGATGCCGTCGCGGCTCGATTCCTCCCTGGCTCCGGCCGGACACCAGGTGCTGCATGGCTACACCCCGGCCAATGAACCCTGGGAGATCTGGAAGGATCTGGAGCGGGGCACCCCCGCCTACGAGGCGCTGAAGCGGAAGCGTTGTTCGGTGTTCCATCACGTCTTCGAGCAACTGCTGCCCGACTGGCGCGAGCGGGTTGTGCTGGAACTGCAGGGCACCCCCCTGAGCCACCGTCACTGGCTGCGGGTGCATCAGGGCAGTTATGGCCCGGCCTGGCCGGCCGATCGTGGCCCCTTTCCGGGTGGTTCCACCCCGTTCGAGGGTTTGGTGCTGTGTGGGGCGGGGGTCTTTCCCGGCATCGGCGTGCCGCCGGTGGCGATCAGCGGCGCCCAGGCAGCCCATCGCTTTGTCTCTGCCCGGGCCCAGCGCCGCCTGTTGCGGGAATTGGAGCTGGTGGGCGGCTGAGGGCTTCGGCAGCCAAGCCCGCGATGGGGCCGCGGCAGCTATCTCCGCACCCTCGGGAGCTTGTCGCGCCGCGATCGGGGATCAGCATGGGGATCTTCCGCCATGGGCGCCATGACCACCATGACCTGCCGCTACGAAGGCCAGCTGCGCTGCCAGGCGGTTCACGTCGCCTCTGCTGCCGAGCTCCTCACCGATGCGCCGCTCGACAACCAGGGCCGCGGAGAGGCCTTCTCGCCCACCGATCTGCTGGCCACCGCCCTGGCCACCTGCATCCTCACGATCATGGGGATCACGGCCGAGCGCCACGGCTTCGCCATCGAGGGGAGTGAGGCCCGGGTGGAGAAGACCATGACCAGCTCGGGGGTGCGCCGCATCGAGCTGCTCACGGTGTGGATCACCCTGCCGGCCGGCCTGGAGGACTCCCAGCGGGAGCTTCTGAAACGCGCCGGTGAGGGCTGCCCCGTGAAACGGAGCCTGGAGGGGGCCGTGCCGATGGAGCTGCACTGGCAGTGAGCTTCGCCAGCGCATTGGGCTCGGGGATCAGGGTCGCCGCAAGCCGGTGGCACAGAGGCTGCGGAACAGGCTGATCACCTTGGCCGGCGACTGGAGCTCCATCCAGAAGGCCTCCGCTTCCAGCCGCTGGTCGCCGCTGGGGTAGCCGAGGTCGATCAGCTTGGCGTAGTGGGGCGCCATCGTGCGCAGTTCCCGGAAGGTGCGGGGCATGTATTCATCGGCGATGGCGGTGCTGCCGGTGCAGGCCTGCATGATGTGGGTGGATTCGTGGGCCATCACCTCCCACACCGCCTCCACATCCGCCAGGTTCACCACGTTGCGGCAAAGCACCAGCCGATGGCGGCCGGCGTTGTTCCGTTCGTAGTAGCCGGCGTGGCTGGCGGGGCACTGATCGGAGACCTGGGTCACCACGCCGGCGGCGTTGATCAGATCCTCGAGTTGGCGGATCTCCTCCAGGCTGGCGGCCTCGACGCTCCCGGCTCCCGCCAAGAGTCCGGTCAGCCCCAGGATCAGGCCAAGCGCCATCCCAGCCCTTCGGCCCGTTGCCCGGTGGCTGCATCGGCGCCAGCTGAGGGCCCTGCAACCGTCCACTCGGCGGGAGCGGCGCTGTGACATGGCGGTATCCCCGCGGAGGGCCCGTCTCCAGCCTGGCTCCGGATGCCGAATCGTGCCGCGATGGAGAGATTGGGCTTTTCCCGGTCCGCATCCACCACCCGAATGTCTTCTGCCCTGCCCAATCCCCCGCGAGCGGTCGGGCTGGAGCGCCAAGCTGGCGGTCGCTGCCGTTGTGTCCCATGGCCGAGGTCGGATCTGCCCACCAGCGCCTGAGGGACCATCTGCACCAGACCCGGCTGCTGGGTTCGATCAGCAGTGCCCTCTATTACGACCAGAACACCGTGATGCCGGCTGCGGGGGCCGCCTGGCGCGGCGAGCAGCTTGCCCTGCTCGCTACCCAGCTCCACCAGCGCCAGAGCAGTGACGCCTACACCGAGCTGGTGGCGGCGGCGGAAGCGGAGCTCGGTCCGGAGTCCTCCGAGGCGAGCCGCCGCAATCTGGCCCTGCTGCGGCTGGAACTGGAACGTCAGCGCTGCCTGGATCCCACCCTGGTGGCCGAGCTGGCCAAGGCGCAGTCACGCGGGAATGCCCTCTGGCAGGACGCTCGCCGCCGCAATGACTTCCCCTCCTTCGCCCCCGCCCTCGCCGTTCTGATCGCCCTGCGGCGGGAGCAGGCCTCCCAGCTGGCCACCGCCGAACCGATTCCCCGCAGCCCCTGGGAGACCCTGGCCCAGCCCTTCGAGCCGGAGATCAGCAAAGCCCGTCTGCAGGTGCTGTTTCAACCCCTCCAGGAGAGCATTCCAGCCCTACTTGAGCGGGTGAATGGCGCCGCGCCGACCCCCCCGGAGGCTCTGGCACTGCCGGAATCGATTCAGGAGGGCCTCTGCAGCCAACTCCTGGACAGCTGGGGCTACGACCCCGCCCGCTGCCAGCGTTCCCGCTCGGCCCACCCCTTTTCCTGCACGGTGGGTCCGGACGACTTCCGGATCACCACCCGTGTGGTGGAGGGGCAACCCTTCTCCGCCTTCCTGGCCACGGCCCACGAATGGGGCCATTCCCTCTACGAGCAGGGCCTACCCCGCCACGGCGATCACTATTTCCCCTGGCCCCTCGGTGAGGCCACCTCCATGGGGGTGCACGAGAGCCAGTCCCTGTTCTGGGAGTGTCGTGTGGCGCGGGGGCAGGCCTTCGCGGCCCGTTGGCAACCTCGCTTCGTGCAGGCCCTCGGGGCAGATCCCTGGGGGGGCGCCCATGGGTTCTGGCGTGGTCTCAACCCCCTGCGGCCGGGCCTGATCCGGGTGGAGGCCGATGAACTCAGCTACACGCTGCACATCGTGCTGCGCTTCGAGTTGGAACAGGCGCTGCTTGAGGAAGGATTGCCGGTGGAGGAGCTGCCGGCAGCGTGGAATCGCCGCATGGTGGAGTTGCTGGGACTCACGCCGCCGAATGACCGCGAGGGTTGTCTCCAGGACATCCACTGGGCCGAGGGGCTGTTCGGCTACTTCCCCTCCTATGCCCTGGGCCATCTGATCAGTGCCCAGTTGTCCGAGACCATGGAGGCCCAGTTGGGGCCGATGGAAAGCCTGGTGGCATCCGGTGATGAAGCCAAGCTGCGGGGCTGGCTGGCCGAGCAGGTCTGGCCCCTGGGCCGCTCGGTGACCGGGGATCAGCTGGTGGAGCGGGTCAGCGGCGCGCCGCTCAGCGCCAAGCCCTTCCTCCGCTACCTCAAGGAGAAGGTGAACCGGTTGCTCGGTGAGGCCTGAGGCCGCAGGGGAACCCCCGCTTCGGTCTATGCCAAAGAGCCGCCGCCGGGGCTGTCCTTAGGATGCCGCGGCGCAACGCTCTCCTATGGCGAACATCGACCACGCTCCCAGCCGCACGATGCTGAACCTGTTGCACGTGCTGCCGGCCTTCGCCGATCAGGCCGAGCTGCGGCTCAACGCCATCGTGGAGCTCAACTCCAACACGATCAACAAATACGAGCTGATCACCGAAACCGGCCATCTCAAGCTGGATCGTGTGGGCTATTCCTCTCTCGCCTATCCCTTCGCCTACGGCTGCATCCCCCGCACCTGGGATGAGGATGGCGATCCCCTCGACATCGAGATCGTCGGCGTTACCGAGCCCTTGGTGCCCGGCTCGCTGGTGGAGGCCCGCATCATCGGCATCATGAAATTCGATGATGGCGGTGAGGTCGACGACAAGGTGATCGCCGTGCTTGCCGATGACAAACGGATGGATCACATCACCTCCTACGAGCAGCTCGGTGCTCACTGGCTCAAGGAAACCCAGTACTACTGGGAGCACTACAAGGACCTCAAAAAGCCCGGCACCTGCCGCGTGAACGGTTTCGAAGGCAGTTCCGAAGCTGTCCGCATCATCAAGGAGTGCGAGGCGCGCTATACCAACACCATCGAAGCCAAGCTGGTCGGCTAATTCAGTCGTGACCAGGCCCCACCCGGCCCTTCGCCGCCGGGGTCTGGTCCATCCCACGCCAGGTCCCTGGGCTTTCCACTCCCTGCCCCGTACGCCGTTCAGCCATGAAGAACCGCACCGTCGCCGCTCTCCTGGCCCTCAGCACCTCCCTGGTTGGTCTCACCACCGGGGCGCAGGCGATCGAACCGCCACCGCCCCTGCCCAGCCTCCCACCGATCGAGGCCACCCCCACCCGCCGCGCTGCCGCCGCCCCGGTTCCGCAGCAGCCCGGTGGTTCGGCGGTGCTTCCGGCTCCCGCCGCCACGACTGCTGCTGCTACGGCCACCAGCAATCGAAAGATCGTGCTGGAGCTCGGCAAGCGCACGATCAGCCTGTGGGAGGGCAGCAAGGTTCTTGGCAAGTGGCCCGTGGCGATCGGTGATCCCGCCACCCCGACCCCCAAGGGCGTGTTCAGCATCCGCAACAAGGTGACCAATCCCCAGTACCAGAGCACCAAGAGCGGCAAGAACAACCCCACCATTGGTCCCAATGGGCCCCTAGGTGATCGCTGGATCGGATTTCATTCCACCAGCAAGGATCAGTTCGGCATCCACGGCACACCCCCGGCCTGGGCCTGGGCGGTCCACCAGGGGGCGGCTGTGACCCATGGCTGCGTGCGGATGCTGGGTCCCCACGTGCGGGCCCTCTTCGACCAAGTGGATGTGGGCACGCCGGTGGAGGTGAAGCCCTGATGGCAGCGGTGCAGTGCTACTGCAGCAAAGGTTGAAAACAATCTGCAGATCAGCCCTGAAGCGAGCTGAGTTCGGCTTCCCTGACCTTAGTGTTTGCCGATCGCGCAATGGACGCTGGCCCGCGACAGCTCCTCTCCCATGTCCCATTCTGGTTCTAACCGCACCACAGATCCCCTCAACAGCACATCGCTGAAGTGGTGCCAAGACGGGGAGCTGTCCAAGCTTGATCTGGATCGGATCCTTGAGCTTCTGGTTCAGTCCGATCCGGTTGCGGAAGCCTTAGTGGCTGATTTTTCGAAGGGACGCTGCTGAAGCTGTCGGGCGACCGCCAAGGCCAGCCCATCTCGGCTTGCCACCCCAAGGAGTTCTGAAATCGGCAATCCGCCCGGAGGTATTCCTTTGGGAAGGTAGCCACCGGGGCCGTCCTCCACTGAAAACACAGGGATCTGGCGCAGGCCTGCCGGCAGCAGTTGGTCCTCGAGTCGGTCAAGACATGCGCTTCCCGGCAGCCACACGAGCTCTCCCCGGCGGCACGCTCCCACTGAGGGGCTTTCGGTTAGGCCTTCGGCTGCAGAGAGACCGCGTTGCAGGTCCTGCAGGCTCACCAGGCCGATCACCTGGTCCTCCTCCATCACCAGCAGGGCATGGCCGTGGGTCTGAACCAGTTGGGCCAGGGCATCCGTGGCGAGGGTGCCTGAGGGCAGCACCAAAGGCGCCGTGGGTTCGAAGGCCTCGCGCACCGAAAGCGATGCAAGGCTGGCCCGACGTCGCTCTTCGATCGGATCGGTGCCCACCAGTCCGGCGTTGTCGAATCCCTGCCAGCGCTCCACCAGGGCGGCACTCAGGCCGGCTGCGGCCATCAGGGGTAGCACGATGCGGATGTCGCGGGTGAGTTCAAACAGCAGCAGCAGGGCGGTGAGCGGGGCTCGGGCGCTGCCGGCTAGCACCGCCGCCATGCCCACCATGGCGTAGGCGGGGGGTTCGGCCACGGGAAGATGGAAGCCACCCTCTCCCAGGAGCTGGCCATAGGCGTTGCCCAGCACCGCACCCAGCACCAGGGCCGGGGCGAAACCACCCCCCACGAAGCCGGTGGCATTGCTGAGCGCCGTGGCCACCAGCTTCACGCCGATCAGGAGCAACAGGGTGACCAGGGGAATGCCTCCGTCACTGCCCAGCAGGGCCTCGATCGTGTCGTAGCCCACCCCCAGCACCTGGGGGAAGAGAAGGGCCATCCCGCCGACGGCGGCACCACCGGTGGCCGTGACCAGGCCGGGTGGCAGGGTTCCGAGCAGCTTCTGAAGCCGTGAGTCGCGGCCGAGGGCCATCAGGCGGATCAGGGCCCACGACATCAGGCTCGCCAGCAGGCCCAGGCCCAGGTACAGGGGCAGTTCCCAGGGGGAGCGCACCTCATAGGCCGGCAGTCGCAGGATCGGATCGTCGCCGAGGCAGAGCTGGGTGACCAGGGCGGAGGCCACCGCCGCCACCAGCACCGCCCGCAGGCTCGGACGCCCGACCGTGCCGCTGAAGTTCCCCTCAAAAGCAAAGAACACGCCCGCGATCGGGGCCTTGAAACCGGCCGCCAGGCCCGCCGCCACCCCGGCCGCCACCAAGGCGCGGCGGGCTTCAGGCACGAGGCCTCCCCGCTCGGCCACCCACAGCCCCAGGTTGCCGCCACTCTCGATGCTTGGCCCCTCCGGCCCCAAAGAGGCGCCGCTTCCCAGACTCAGGGAGGCCGCCAGGATCCGCAGGTGGGGGAGCCGTGGGGCGGAGGCCACGGCACCATCGGCCATGGCCATCAGGCTGGGCAGGCCCGGGCCGAGGTTGCCGCTCAGCCAGCGCAGCACTCCCACCGCCAGCCCGCCCAGGGTGGGCACGACCACCACCGGCCAGAGGGCGAGCCAATCCGGTGCGTTGGGCAGGGTCGGGACCGTTGGTGCGGGGACCGGATCCCGCTGGGCCAGGAAGCCGATTCCATCGAGTCCGAGCTGCAGCAACGACTTCAGCGGCGTGGCGCTGTCCGCGTCGAGCCTGGGGAGGTCCACGGTGGCGCTGGAGGCTGCCTTGGCGATCGGTGATCGGGCGATCTCCAACAGCCCCTCCACGAAGGGTCCGTAGAGGAAGTTGTTGATGAAGCCCAGCAACAGATGGAACCCCACGATCGTGAACCCCGTGAGGGTTCCCACCAGGGCCGCCCAAGCCAGCAGATTCCACTGGAAGGGTCGGGGCCTGCTCGTCGGGGGCCTTGGGGCGCCCTCCACCACGGCGGATTCAGGCTTCGGGGCGGACGGTGGCAAAGATTTCCTCCAGGATCGCGCCGGCACCCTGCTCCCGCAGCCTTCGGGCCAGCGAGATGCCGAGGGCTTCTGGATCCTCTTGGGGACCGCTCACCTCATCGCGGATCAGGCGCTGGCCATCGAGGCTGGCCACCATGCCGGTGAGCACCAGATCGCCTTCGGCGTCTGGAGCGCTGAAGCGGCTGTTCACGCCGATCGGAACCTGGCAGCCCCCCTCCAGCTCCCGCAGAAAGGCCCGTTCGGCTCGGCAGCGCAGGGCCGTGGGCCTGTGCTCCAGCACCTTGATCAGCTCCAAAACGGTGGCATCCCCTTCGCGGCATTCGATGCCGAGGGCGCCCTGACCGACCGCATGGAGGGAGATGGCCGGGTCGATCAGTTCGTGGATGCGATCGGCCAGGCCCAGGCGGCCCAAGCCGGCGGCCGCCAGGATCAAGCAATCGTATTCACCGCTGTCGAGCTTCTCGAGTCGGGTGATCACGTTGCCGCGCACATCCTTGAATTCCAGGTGGGGGTAGTGATGGCGCAACTGGGCTAGACGCCGGAGTGAACTGGTGCCCACCACCGCCCCCTCCGGCAGGGTGGCCAGGGTTTTGTCCTGGTGTCTGGCGTGCACCACCAGGGCATCGGCGGGATCCTCCCGCTCCGTGATGCAGCCCAGCATCAGGCCCTCCGGCAGGTTGGTGGGGAGGTCCTTGAGGCTGTGGACGGCGATGTCGGCCCGGTCCACCAGCATCTGAGCCTCCAGTTCCTTCGTAAACAGGCCCTTGTCGCCGATCTTGGCCAGGGCCACATCCAGGATCTTGTCGCCCTGGGTGGCCATGGCCTCGATGCTGATCGTGAGGTCGGGATGGGCCCCCTGCAGTTCGTCGCGCACCCAGTGGGTCTGGACCATGGCCAGCTGGCTGCGTCGGGAGGCGATCCGCAGGGTGCGCGGAGCGGAAGGGGAAACAACGCCTGTGGGGCTGGTCATCGGGACCCGGAAGGGGCGGCCGCGGCCGCCGGATAACAGCCGCTCAGCCTACGGACCCGTCGTGTTGGCTGGCTCCCTGCGGCCCCGACCGTGATCAGCTGATGGGAAGCCGCCGCCGGCTCAGAGGAGATCCAGGGGCAGGGGGCCCCAGGTGTCGGCCAGTTCCGGCTGCTCGGAGTTCTGGCCACTGATCAGCACCCCGACCCCCAGGCCGTCCTCCTGCCGGACCAGAAAGGTGCCGGTGCGTTGATTCCCCTTGAGGAAAACGGCCCCCTCGATCGCCGCCGCGCCCGGGCCTTCGGCAGCCAGGGCCGACCAGCCCAGGGCCTGCTCAAAGCGGCGCAGGGCCTCGATCGCGGCCGTGGCCGTGGGGGCCATCACGCCGATGGTGAACCAGGGGCAGCGCTTCAGGGCCCCATGCAGTTCAGCCCGCAGTTCCTGGCGCTCGCTCTCCGTGAGCTCCGGGGCCGTTCGTTCGCCCCGCAGAGCATTCAGCCGAGGCGTCGCTGCCGGAGCCGCCGGCTGGGGGAGGGAAGCGGAGGCAACTTCTTTCTCCACTTGTTCTTTCTCCACCGGGGAGGAGGACGCAGGTTGGCTCAAGGATGGGCGGGCGGGAGCCTCCACTTTGCCGCCGCCCCGCCAGAGCGGGTGGGGGAGAGATGCTTGCCGAGGGCTTAGCGGGGCTGCCGGTTGGGAGGCGACTGGGCGCCGCGCCAGAAGGCCAGGCAGATCGTGAGCCAGGCCAGGCCCACCGCTCCGCCGGCCAGCAGGTCAGTGGGCCAGTGGGCCCGGGCCACCAGGGTGCTCAGCCAGACCAGTGCGGTCCAGGTGAGGGCACCAAGCGTGAGGGGCAGGCGCAGGCGGGGGTAGTGGAGCGAAAGGATCGCCACCATGGCGAAATAGAAGGCCACCGATCCGGCCGCATGGCCACTGGGAAAGCTGTGGCCATCCACCACCAGCAACTTTTCATGGGGACGGGCGCGGTCGAAGAGGGGTTTGAGCCAGATGTCCACAATCCCGAG
>Ga0209298_10001262_pt1 | contig 16609 bp, 12 predicted proteins | sample S_140806_EF_Meta_FD_187325 | JGI IMG/M metagenome (GOLD analysis project Ga0209298, IMG submission 187325) | Freshwater microbial communities from Lake Simoncouche, Canada to study carbon cycling - S_140806_EF_MetaG (SPAdes) (version 2) | ecosystem: Environmental > Aquatic > Freshwater > Lake ...
GTCCCCCTCACCTAACCTCTCCCCGCATCACGCCGTCATGTCATCGGATGCCGCTCGCGGAGAGAGGGACCGGAAAGCGCACTCCCTCTCCCCGCGAAAGGCTTCCCTCGATCATCTGAGACCTCTTGCGGGGAGAGGGTTGGGGAGAGGGGAGCACCCTGCGCGGCTCCGCTGAGGATGTTCTAGGGTCAGTAATCAAGAGCGAGGGGCAACCAATCAATCACTGGTGCATCATGCTTGGTGGCTATCTGGAACGTCCGCAGCACCAAATCCGGCTTCGGAGCTTCTTCATCCTTCGCGAGGCTCCAACTCAAGCCTGGGCAAAAACGTGATTTCCAGGCTCCGCGATGCATCAGCGTATCCGCTGCTCCATGGCGCAGCCATCCAAAGATTTTCTTGTGGCTCAGTGCGAGGCGCAGCGCATCGAGATCCTTCGTGATGCTCACGATATGCATCGGCCTCACGGCCTGCTTTTGCGCTAGCGCTTCATAAGCGAGAATGGCGGACAAAGCCGCCGCACCAGCGCCAAGACCTTCATCCCAGAGCACGAGCGGCGCATCGCTCTTGGCTTTGAGCAGGCGGATGAGTTCAGGAAGCTCCTCGCGGATCTCCGTGGGCACGACTGCACCTGTTTCGAGATGGCGGATCGAGGAACCATGAAGCTCGTAGCAGCCGATTTCACTCACCGTGGCGCTTTGACCGCGCTTCGGAGGCTTCACCGGATGATCGAGGTCCTCTTCGGCGAGGATGGCCCGCTTCTCGTAGTAAAGCGGCAGGAAGCGATTTTCGAGAATGCTCGCACGGATCTCGCGCATAAGCTGGTGGTAGAAGTGAATGTTGTGTTGGCCGATGAGCGTCCAGCCGAGCGTCTCCTGCGTCTTCGTGAGGTGATGCAGGTAGGCCCGCGAGTGCGTGGCGCACACCGGGCAGGTGCACGCAGCATCCAGCGGCGCATCAGCGAATTTATACACGCTGCGCCGCAGCTCGACGATGCCGCGCGAGGTGAAAGCGGTGCCGCGCCTCGCCACCTGCGTGGGGATGATGCAGTCAAACATGTCCATCCCGCGATGCACCGCTTCCAGCAGGTCAATCGGCATGCCCACGCCCATCAAATAACGCGGACGATCCTCCGGCAGCAGCGCGGCGGTGAGCTCGCACACATCCTCGCGCTGATGTTTTTCCTCGCCCACCGCCAGTCCGCCAATGGCGAAGCCATCGAACGGCATCGTCACCAGTCCGGCGGCGCTCTCTTTCCGCAGATGAGGATACAGCGCCCCCTGCACGATGGCGAAGAGCGATTGTGGCGAGTCCTCGCGAGCCGCGAGACTGCGTGCCGCCCAGCGTTGCGTGACTTGCAGAGCCTTCCGCGCCGTTTTTTCATCCGCCGTGCTCGGGATGCACTGATCGAGCACCATCATGATGTCGCTGCCAATGCTGCGCTGCGTCTGGATGCTCAGCTCAGGGCTCAGCAGGATGCGGCGGTTATCGACATAGCTTTGAAACACCGCGCCCTTCTCCGTCATCGACCGCGAGTGCGGCAGCGAGAAGATCTGGTAGCCGCCCGAGTCCGTGAGCACCGAGCCGGGCCATTTCATGAAGCGATGAATGCCGCCCATCTTCTCAAACACCTCCGGTCCCGGCCGCAGCAGCAGGTGGTAGGTGTTCGCCAGCAAAATCTGCGATCCCGATGCTGCCAGCGACTCCGGCGTCTGTGCCTTCACCGTCGCCTGCGTGCCCACCGGCATGAACAGCGGTGTCTGAATCACGCCATGCAGCGTCCGAAACGCCGCTGCACGCGCCCGCGAGCCGCTGGCACGCGCTTGCAGTTGAAAATCGAGACGGGAGGGAGGCATCAGGTCATGTGCTCGTTCAAGGAGCGGGACTTGCCAAGTCCCGGCTTGGTCCACCTCACGGCAGCAGCTCCGCCACTTTGACCTTCAGAGGCTTCAAGGTGATGCTTTGAACGGTTTCCTTCTCCTCATGAACGCGGTGATCGCGGTAGTCGCCACCTTTTGGGCGGGCGAAGACGTGCAGCACTCGCGCATTCAAATCGACCACCCAGTATTCAGGAATGCCCGCGGCGGCATACATCAGCTTTTTGCGGCCGAGATCATCTTTAAGGGAGGTGTTTGAATTCTCTACGATCAGAAGTGTTTCAGCAGCAGTCGGATGGTTGACCCGGTAGCTCTGCGCTTTAACGATGGAAACATCTGGCACGGGCTCGCTCACCTGGCCGAGCCTGACGGGCAACTGACAACGAACGTCAAACTTCTCTCCCAAGCTGCGAAACAGACTCTTGAACGACCGGTCAGTGCTTTGAGCGTGGGTAATATCGATGGGTGGCATCATGACGATTTCTCCTTGAATGAGCTCCACGCGATCGTCCTCCTTGAGGATGCCGATCTCGCCGAGGCGGTAGTAATCCTTCACCGTGAAGCGAAAGGGCTGCGGCGGCGGGAGGGGACGCGACTCCTGCTGCACAACACCAGTCTGGCGCGACCTTGGCGAGGCACTGCGCCGGGCGGTTTTCACGGATTTGGAGGCTAGGGCGACCATGATGGGGTGAAGGTATGACTCGCGAAGCAAATGACAAGCTTCTCCTTGGTCATCAGCCGCGGCGAATCTCCGAGCCTTTGAATTGCACAGCGATGCGGAAAACCTTCTTCTTTCGGCATTCGATCTTGCCGGTCTGAAGATCAAAGCGGTCGGGGATCTCGATGACGTGGACGTCGGTCTTGGCGTGGAAGCCGCGTTCGGAGAAAATGTCGATGAGGATGGCGAGGGCTTCGGGGTCGTGGAAGAGCTTGTCCTCCGTGTTGATGTCAGCGCGGCCGGAGATGGCGTGGCGGACGATGATGGGCATCATCTTCGTCTCGATGAAGGCAACGACGGCTTCCATCAGCTCCGTTTTCTCCACCTTGTAGGCGTCCAAACGGCGCACGAGGTCCTGCCGAGCATGGCGGATGATCTCGCTGGCGAGCGGCAGCTTGCGCAGGAGGTCAAAGGTGCGCGGATCGAGTTCGAGCGAGCTTTGATACTCCAGCTCTTTGACGATGTTTTCCTGCACCAGCGCCAGCGGAGCCTGCGCATTGATGAAGTGGTAGTGGAAGATCTCCTTCAGCGAGACGAGCGCATCGTAGGTCTTCTCTTTGAAGACCTTGTAGCGGTTGCGAGCCAGCGCGGCATCGAAGTCGGTGGCACGCTCCTCCCACAGCTGGCCGAGGCCGGAACTGCGAACCTCCGCGTTGTGCACGAGCACTTCCTGGCCGCGCTTGAGCTGTCGGGCGATGCTTTCGGCCTCATCGACAAAGAGCACCATGATGTGGAAGATGGGCTGCTTGAAATGCGCCGCGTCCGGTGTGTCGAGAAAGTCGCGGCGCAGGCGCACCATCTTGTCGAAGAGCATCTTGAGGCACTCCACCTGCACCTTCGTGCGCGGGAAGCCGTCGAGGATCGCCCCATTCTGCTGCTGGGGCTCCAGCAGCTTGCGCATGAGGATGCCCACGACCTCGCGATCTCCCACCATGCCGCCGCGGGCTTTGATTTCACGGGCCTCCGGCGTGTCGAGCAAGGCGCTGACGATGATGGGCTGCGCATCAATGCCGCGCACCTGGCGGATGAAATCCGTGTTCGTGCCTTTACCCGCTCCCGGTGCCCCACCGAGCAGGATCAGCTCCTTCGGAAAGCGCAGATTCACGCGGCCGTAATCGGCTTCGAGCTGCTTCCACACATGGTTGAAGATGAGCTGCGCATCTTTGATCTCCAAGTCGGCTGGCGCAGCGGGCTTGGAGGCGGTTTCGGGGTTGGTGGAGGACATGGGGTGGGCTTATTCCAAGGAGCGTTCACATTCAAGGAGCGGGACTTGCCAAGTCCCGGTTTTTGATAAGCGCACTTGGCAAGTGCGGCTCCTTGATGTGGCACTTGGCAAGTGCGGCTCCTTGATGTGGCACTTGGCAAGTGCGGCTCCTTGTCACTGCACCGACTTCGCGAGTTCACTCTCCCAAAGTGTGAACTCGTCCGGCGTGAGATGCGCCTTGGCGGGATTCCTCCGGATGTATCGAACGACATTCCGGAGGTGATCGCCATCGCGAATGAGTCGATCAAAGTAGTCGTGCTGCCAAAACTGACCTTGAAGCCCGAGTTTCTCGTGGATCACACCTGCCGTGCGGCGCTTCCAAGTGAAGAGCACCTTTTCGAGCAGCCAGTCTGGATGCAGCATCATGAGTGCATGAACGTGGTTCGGCATGATCACATAGGAGAGCAGTTCATACCGCTGCTGATCGAAGTAGGTGAGCGATTCGACAACGGCCTCGCGAAGGTCCGGCTGACGCAGGACACAGGAGCCATGCCCATCATCCAGCCATTGGTCGATGTGGGCGGAGAAGAGCCTGTGATATTCCGTTTCGACCACTGGCGACCACGGCAGCGGGTGAAGGTGAAGCCAGCGGTCACGCGCCTGTTCTAGATCGTGCAGCATGTCGGCCGGCAGTGAATCCGCCAGGCGAAAGGTGATGAAGTAAGCCGCTCCCGGCTGCTGCCAGTGCGGCAGGTTGTTCCTCGTGACACGGATGTCTTCGAAGGGATTGAAGAACTTCATGGCATGAGCGTGAATCAAGGAGCGGGACTTGCCAAGTCCCGGTTTGGAAGGCGGACTTGGCAAGTCCGTCTCCTTGATGCGGCACTTGGCAAGTGCCTCTCCTTGGAGCTAACCTTTCAGCGTCATCAGATAGGCAAGCAGATCGGCGACTTGCTGGTCTTGGAGAGCATCGAGCAGGCCTTCGGGCATCAAAGAGCGGCGGATGAATTGGGTGCTGCGGATGTCGGTTTTGGGGACGCGGCGGTCGGGGAGGCCGGCTTGGCGGATGACGACGGCGTCTTTGTCTTCGCTGACGAAGAAGGCGTCGATGAGGTCGCCGTTTTTCATTTCGACGCGGTAGATGCGGTAGCCGGGCTCCATGGCGGCATTCGGCGTGAGGATGTTGCGCAAGACGGCCTCCAGGCCCATCGCGCCTGCACCAGAGAGGTTGGGGCCGATTTGACCGCCGGCGCTGCCGATCTGATGGCAGGCCATGCAGAGGGCGCTGAGGGCTTTTCCGTTCGCAGCATTGCCTTTGGGTGCCAAGGCGGTGAATTTGGCGAATTTTGTGTCGAGGGCCTTCGCGGCTTCTTCCGTGAGTAGCGGCGGGGTGTCGATGGTTTTGGCGATGCGGGCACCTTTTTCAAACTTACCCCATTTGGAGTCATAGCGCGTCATGCCTTCGGCTGATGCGAGGATGCGGTCGAAGTTAGCGCGGATCTCCGGCGCGGTGCGCTCGCGCTTCCAGACGCGGAACTCGGTCATGACACCTTCAGTGCCGCCTTTCGGGCCACTCCAGCCGATGCGGCAGTTTTCCCATTTGGCGGGTGCGGGCTTGGTGGCGGTGGCGTCGAGTTCGCCGTTTTGGTAGATGCGGATGATGCCTTTCGCATCGCGGGTGATGGCGATGTGGGTCCAAAGGTCGGGCGTCATGGGTTTGGTGGAGGTGCAGACATCGCGCAACTCGGGGCCGCCGAAGACGCGGAACTTGGACTGGAAGAAGTTCATCTCAGGTCCGCCGGGGGCACCGAGGATGTCGTCATCGTTGCCGATGTTCGGCGCGAGGCGAACCCAAGTCTCGACGGTGAAGGGGCCATCGAGCGTGATCTTGGAATCAACCCACGCGGTGTCCTGGCCGTCGAGCAGCAAGACCTCGCGGAAGATGCCGCCGAGCTGCTGCTGGAGTTTGGCGATGGCGGGATCATCGCCGAGCACGGTGGCGAGGCGTTCGACGGTGGGGCCGTCGAGGTCGGCTTGGGGGAGCGTTTTGTCGAGCAAGGCAGTGACGATGGTCTTCGCGCCGGCTTTGCTGCTGGAGAGGGCGTTCAGGGCGCTGCGGCGCTGCTGCGGTTGAAGTGAAGGATAGAGCGCGAGAAGCTTCGTGGCGGCATCCGGTGAGCGCGACGCGGCGAGGGCTTCGAGCGCGGCATCGCGCGTGAGAGGATCGGGATCGGATTGGGCGAGGGAGGCGAAGAGATCGGGTTCGGCGCTGCGGAGATCGCGGAGGGTGGTGAGGATGTTGCTTTTGTCTTTGGCTTCCTTGACGAGCGACACCAAGTCTGCTTCGAGCGCTGTGAGCTGGAAGCCGCTGATAAGCTGAAGCCCCAAGGTGATGCGGGCACTCTTGCCCGCAGCGGATGCGTTTTCATTGCGGGCAGGAGTGCCCGCATCACTTGCCAGCACCATCTGCTTCGCCGTTTCACTTAGCAGCGGCGCGATCTGCTTCGCATCGAGCTTCGTGCGCTGGGCTAGTAGCTTCTCGGCGACGGCGGCGCGGGATTTTTCGTGGGTGAGGAGTGCTTGGAGAGCCTCGCCGACACCAGCTTCGGCGGGGAACTGGGCGAGGCGGAGGAGTTCTTCGTCATTCGGGGCGCGGTCGAGCTGAGGGAGCAGTTTGGCGACGCGGGAGGCGCTGGCCTTTGGTTCCAATGCGAGCGAGGCGAGCACGCGGGCCTCCACGGGCAGCTTCGTAGCGGCTTCGGAGTCGAGGAACTTCGCGACGAGGTCGGGATGACGCTCCAGAAACATGCGGACGAGGAAGCGCTCGAACTCGCGGTCATAGGCCTCGCGCACGGGGAGCTGCTTGGCAACGCGGGAGGAGGCGATGGTGGGGCCGTTGGGGAGGCTGGGTTTGGCGCAGGCGAGGAGGGCTGCGATGGTTTGATCGGACAGATTCCGACCGATCTGACTGATCTGACTGAATTGGCTGCTGGCGAGATACTCCTGAGCGGCGAAATGGGTCTGCGGGAGCTGTTTGCGATCGAGTAGCTCTTGCCATGCGAGATGCGCCTTCGCGACTGGCTCTTGACCAAGCGACGCGACAAGCTCCTCGGTGCTGAGTTTGGTGAAGTCGGGGATTTCGCTGGTAGTTCGGGCTTCAGCCCGTTCTTCGGCGGTTCCAGAACGGGCTGAAGCCCGAACTACGAACTTGGGCTTCACGCGCCAAATGCGTCCACGCGTCTTGTCACGATCAGGATGCGCCCGCGGGACCTCGTTGTGGGAGATGATCTTGTTATACCAATCGACGATGTAGATGCAGCCGTCGGGGCCGTTGGTGAGGGCGACGGGGCGGAAGAAAGGATCGTCGCAGGTGATGAGGTCGGGGAGCTGGGCGAGCTTCCAATACGCACCGTCGCGGTGCATGGCGATGGTTTGAATCTTGGAGGTGATGGGATTGGCGACGCCCATCGAGTAAGTGGCTGTGCCTTTAGCCGCAGGTATGGAAGAATCGGCTGAAGACGAAACCACTTTCGGAGAGAGCGTGCCACTCTCAATCAGCGCGAGACCGCTCAAGCCCGTGCCGCCCATGCGGAACTCGGCCTGGGGCGGGAAATCGGGCTGGTAGCTCTTCTTCAATGCCTCCATGCCGCCGGGGTAGTAGGCGTATTCGTGGAAGGGCATGACGGGGTAGCCGTAGTCGTTCGCCTCCTGGATGAAGGTCTCGCCTTCGCCGGTGATGACGAGGCCCCAGATGTTGTTCGGGCCGGTGCTGATGACCTCGAACTCGCTGCCGTCGGGCCGCATGCGGGCCATGCTGCACTTGGGCCAATCGACCACGACATCGCTGCCGGGTTTGTGGACTTTGCTGTTGTTGAAAAGGCCCTGCGCCATCCAGATCCAGCCGCCGGGGGCCCGGGTGAACTGATGCGGAAAGAGGTGCGAGTCCTGCACGCCGAAGCCGGTAAGAACGACGTCAAAGGTGTCCGCTTTGCCGTCGCCGTTCGTGTCTTTGTAGAGCTTCAAATCGTGGCCGTGCTGCACGTAGCAGGTATCGCCCGCGCCCCAGGGCAGGATGCCGAGCGGGATGGCGAGGCCGTCGGCGAAGACGGTGGGATTCGTGAGTCCACCTGCGGGAATCTTCGCGTTCAAAGACTCCCGCGGATAGACGAGCACTTTGTCCTTGCCCTTGCCCGCATACACGGCCTCGGCGGCAGCGGGGTTTTCATTCGAATCGACGGGATACTCCAGCGCGGTCTGCGTCCACAGGCGGCCGCGTTGATCGAAATAAACGCTGACGAATTTGCCCAGGCCTTCGCTTTCCTGCACGACGAGTTCGATTTCGTAGCCTTCTGGCAGGTGGAAGAGCTTTTGCTGCTCCTCGGCGGTTTTGGAGGTGCCTTGGACGTCGTTGTAGGAAATGTCGCGTTTAGGGGTGGGTTTGACTGTATTGACGTGATTGACCTTTTTGACGGTCTGCCAAGTCGGAGCGCCGGGGGTGACGGGGAGTTCTTCGATGGTGACCTCTTTGACCTGCACGAGGCAAACGCCGCCACTATGCACCTGCGGGGCGATGTGGCCGTCGAGGGCGATGTTCGGATCGGTCTCGGTGTAGTCCATGCAGTGGACGCCATTGATCCAGGTCTGGATGCGCGGGCCTTCGGCGCGGATGCGGTATTCGTTCCAGCCGAAGACGTCGATGGCCTTGTCGAGCGCGGCCTGCTGCTCGGGCGTGGGTGCCCAGATGACTTTGTTGCGGCGGTGCTCGTCGTAGATTTTGCCGAACCAGCCCGCGCCGCAGTCCACCTGATAACCGCTCATGGCGCTGCCCTCACGCACACTGCGGATCTGGATGCCGCTATTCAGCATGCCGGTCTTCGGATCGCCGCTGACCTTGATTTTGAGCTTCAGCTCGAAGTTCATGTAGGACTGCTTCGTGCTGATGAAGTCGTTCTTTTTGATCTTCTCCGTCTTGGAGCCGCCAGTGATGACGCCGTCCTCGACACGCCACATGGCGGGATCAAAGTCCCAGCCGTCGAGTGTTTTGCCGTCGAAGAGACTGATGGGTTCCGCGTGGACGGCAGCGAAGAGCAAAGGGCAAAGGGCGAAGAGGAGGGCGAGGCGCATGGTGTGAATACGGAATGAAGCACGCAGGCTAGCAGGAACGCATGCACGGTGTCATGCCTGAAATGCACCTGTGCGTGACAGAACGGTGGAGTGGTCTTTAATGCGGAGATGCAAACCAAGGGTGATCTGGCTGAAACCACCATCGACGGGCCGAAAACCCGCCGCTGGGTGATCGAGGCGTGTGATTGTGCGGAAATGAGCACGCACCGCATCGCTAGGCTGGGCATGGATGAGGCGTTGCCGCCGTATCGGCGGGTGCGGATGACGCCAGAGGGGAGTTTTGTGATGGCCTGTGTGAGCGGCGAGGGCTCGATTTTGCTCGATGGACGCTGGCAGCGGGTGAAGCCGGGCATGGTGTGCCTGGCGCCGCCGAGGGTGCTGAATGCCTTCGAGGCAAAAGGGCGTGAAAGGTGGTGTTTCGCGTGGGTGCGCTATGATGAGCCGAGTTTTGTGACGCCGGTCGTCGGTGCGGCGTCGCCGGTGATGCCGGTGGCGCAGGCGGAGGAGATCGGGCGCATCATCAGTGGCCTGCGGGCTGAATGGGAGTGTGAAAAGGAGCCGCGCATGCTGCATCACTGGCTGGAGCTGCTCCATGGCACCATCCGCCGCATCGCGCAGCCGTGGCGGAGCAAAGAACCGCGTGTGGCGAAGCTGTGGGCCGATGTGGAGCAGGATTTGCGTCGTGACTGGACGCTGGCGGAGCTGGCGCACCGCAGTCATTGCAGCCCGGAGCATCTGCGCCGCCTCTGCATGAAGGAACTGGGCCGCAGCCCGATGCAGCACCTCACCTGCCTGCGCATGGAGCTGGCGCGTCGTCTCCTAGAACGCGAAAACGACAAGCTGGAGGTCGTGGCGGCCAGTGTGGGCTATGCGAACGCGGCGATTTTCTCCCGCGTCTTCCGCCGCTGGGTGGGTGTGGCACCGGGCGAGTATCGCGGCGGGGTGGTTTGACAAAAGGCAGCCGCTTCCCACGATGCGCGGGCTGTGACTGAATCCACCTCCCTCCGCCGAACGCCGCTTCACGATGTGCATCTCGAACTCGGAGGCCGCATGGTGCCTTTCGCGGGCTGGGAGATGCCGGTGCAATACACGGGCATCGTGGAGGAACACAAGGCGGTGCGGAATGCCGCCGGCGTGTTCGACATTTCTCACATGGGTCAGCTTCTCGTGAGCGGCAAAGGTGCGGCGGCTTTTTTGAACCGCACGCTGACGAATGATGTGTCGAAGCTTTCTCCGGGCCAGGGCCAATACACGCTGCTGCTCAATGACAAGGGCGGCGTGGTGGATGATTTGATCGCCTACCGCACAAGTGAGCGGGAGTTTTTTCTCGTCGTGAATGCCTCCCGCATTGATGCGGACTGGGAGCAGCTCGAAAAGCAGCTCACCGAGGAGGATGACGTGATGATGGCGAATGCGAGCGACTTCACCGCCGGCCTCGCGGTGCAGGGACCACGCAGTCGCGAGGTGTTTCAGCGGGTGTTTGAGAAAAGCGCTCCCTATCCCGAGAAGAACACGATCCTCATCAGTATGACGGAAAACGGTCCGATGTGGCTCTGCGGCACGGGTTACACTGGCGAGGATGGCTTTGAGTTCTTTGTCCCGATTGAAAAAGCGGTCACCTGGTTCCGCAGCATCGTCGATGCGGTCAAAGCCGAAGGCGGCGTCCCTTGCGGCCTCGGATCACGCGACACGCTGCGCCTCGAAATGGGCTACCCGCTTTATGGAAACGACCTCAGCGAGGAACGCACGCCGCTCCAGGCCGGGCTCGGTTTCTTCGTGGCGATGGAGAAAGGGGATTTCACGGGTCGTGAAGCTCTCGCGGCGCAAAAAGCCAATGGCATGCCGGACAAGCTGGCGGCCTTTCGCATGACGGGCACGGCTCCGCCGCCGCGTCCGCACTATTCGGTGCTCCACGGCGGGCAAATCGTGGGCGAGGTGTGCAGCGGCACGCAATCCCCCTCTCTCAGCGGCGGCATTGGCATGACTTACCTGCCGAGTGCCATCGCCATTCTTGGTACCCAGATTGAAATTGAAGTGCGCGGCCGCCAATTCCCGGCTGAAATCGTGAAGAAGCCGTTTTATCGCAAAGCCTAACTCCACCCACCCATGAGCAACATCCCCGACAATCTCCGCTACCGTGACTCCCATGAATGGATCGACCCGATGCAGGATCCCGCGCCAGTGGGCATCACGGATCATGCGCAGGCGGAACTGACGGACGTCGTCTTTGTCGATCTGCCGAAGGTGGGAGCCGTGGTGACGGCAGGCCAGCAGGTGTGCGTGATCGAATCCGTGAAGGCCGCGAGCGACATTTATGCACCCGTCAGTGGCGAGATCGTGGCGGTGAACGAGGCGCTGCAAAACGAGCCCGGCCTCATCAACACCGATCCTTACCTCGGTGGCTACATCTTCAAGATTAAGCCCTCGAATCCAGCCGAGGTGGAGAAGCTCATGACGGCCGCAGCGTATGCGGCGCACATTGGGTGATCACCTTAACTACTCCAGCAGACCTCGTGCGATGATGGCATCGACGGGGTTGTGATCATCGGTGAAGGCGATGCCGGGCTTCGGTAGCTGGCCGGTGGGAATGAGGCGGCTGGTGAGGCGCTGCTGCCAGGAGTCTTTGGCAAAGTAGCGGTCCATGAAGCGCGGCCTGAGGTCCTGACGGCCGCAGAGCAAGATGACGTTCTGCGTTTGATCCGGGCGACCACCAGCACCGAAGACTTGGATGTGCGGAAAGACGTTTCGCAGGGTGGAGAGGATGCCGGCGGTGAGCTCGGACTGCGGGCCGTTGACGCTGGCGATGATGTTCATGATGTAAACGCCGTCCGGCGTGAGGTGATCGGCGATCTGCTGGAAAAACTCCTGCGTGGCGAGATGCGATGGAATGGCGTGACGGCCGTTGTAGGCATCGCCAAAGACGAGATCCCATTTTTTGTCTGCGGCGAGGTTCAGGAAACGTCGCGCATCCGCCGCGTGCGCCTTCACCTTGGGATGCTCGTCGAGCTTGAAGAACTTTTTACCCACCTCGATGACCTGCGGGTCGATCTCGACGACATCGACGCTGGCTTCCGGGAAATCACGCGAGACATTCTCCGGCATGCCAAAGGCTCCCGCGCCGATGAAGAGGGCGCTGTTCACCTTTTCGGATTCACGCAGCAGGGCGAGCTTCCAGTATTCCTGGTAGGGAAGCGTGAGTTCGCCACTGTCCGCGTTCATGCCGCCTTCCTGGGTGGAATCGAGCATCAGCACGCGGTAGCGATACGGCTTCTCGCCGTTTTCGAGCACGCGGATGTGGTGATAGACGCTCTCGTGCTCGTAGATGACGTCCTTCATGGCCTGTGGCTGCGATTGCCAGCCGATGAAGCCGGCGAGGAGGCCGCTGAGCACGATGGGGAGCTGCTGCTTGAGTGAATTCCGAGCCATCACAAAGGCCGCCGCAGCCAGCAGCAGCAAGACGAGGCCTGCGGCGAGGAAGATGCTCTTCACGCCAAAGCTCGGCAGCAGGAAGAAGCCGGAGAAGAAGGTGCCGACGAAGCTGCCAAGCGAGCCGAGCATGCTGATCGTGCCTGCCGAGGCACCGATGTGGCTGTCTTTGTCCGCCAGGCTGTAAAAGCGCACGGAGGCTGGTGAAACGGCTCCGAGTAGCACACCGGGCACCGAGAAGAGAATGAGCGAGATCATCACCGGGCCGCTGATGACACCGCCCGCACTGAGACGCAGGCTGAAGGCTGCGTGCAGCGCTGGAATGAACAGCGTGAGCACCGCGGCGCCGGCCAGCAGCCAGCCGATGAGGTCGAGCGCCATCTTTCGATCTGCCAACCAGCCACCGAGATAGCCGCCGACACTGAATGCCACCAAGATGACGCCGATGAGCGCCGTGGAAGTGAAGACGGTGTTGCCAAAGTAAGGTGCCAGCAGGCGGAAGGCGCTGATTTCGATCACCATGATGGCCGCGCCCGCGAGGAAGCAGACGAGACCCAGGAAGAGGCGGACGGCACGATTCGAACGCGGAGGCGTGGCAGGAGAGGGAGCGGCGGACATAGCGGACGGCAGCCATAGCACGAGCGCGGGAGGTGGCTACTGCCAAAGCGACTGGTGAAGGAGGAATTGACCGTGGCGGGGCAGGTGGATAGTATCGTGGTATGATCACCGCCGATACTGTCGAACGCATGACCACTTCCGAACGCGTTCAAGCCATGGAACTGCTTTGGGATTCGCTCGCGACGACTCGTGATGAAATCTCTTCGCCAGCATGGCATGGCAAAATCCTCGCGGGACGGCTCGCCCAGGTTGAGGCTGGCGGCGTGAACTTCCTCACGCTCGACGAACTCAAGCAGCGCCTGGGACGCGCATGAAGTCTGTCGTGGTCCTGCCGCAAGCCGTAGAAGACATCGAGAACTGTTGGAGCAGCGAAATGGCTGAATCCGCTCTTGATCGTTCTCAGCGGTGCTGCCAGAGCATGGCACCATGTTCGCCTACCAATCGCTTTGTGAAATCGTCTCGGAAATCTCGCTGCTGACCTCCTCGGAGGCGGTGCTGAGCTGGGATCAGGAAACTTACATGCCTGCCAAGGCGCTGGATTTCCGCGCCCGGCAGATGTCTTACCTCACGGGCAAGGCGCATGGCCTTTTAACCTCCGCGAAGACTCGCAAGCTGCTCGATAAAGCCGAGACGGAGATGCCGGAGACGCCCACCCAAGCGGCGAATGTGCGTGGCCTGCGTCGTGACATTGATCGGGCGACGAAGCTGCCCTCCAAACTGGTTCAAGAAGAGAGCGAGACCGCCACGCACGCGAAGGCGGCGTGGGCGGAGGCGAGGGAGAAATCGGACTTCGCGATGTTTGCGCCGCATCTGGAGCATTTGCTGAGCATCGCGAGGCGGAAGGCGGACCTCTTTGGCTACGCGGACGAGCCTTACGATGCACTGCTGGACCTCTACGAACGCGGCGCGAAGACCCGCGAGGTGGCGGCGCTGTTTGAGAAGCTGCGTCCGCAACTGGCGGAAATCGCCCGTGCAGCTGTGGCGAAGTCGAAGAAGGTCAAACCGGGTGTTTTGAAGGGACGCTGCCCGATTGAGAAGCAGCAGATTCTGAACCGCGAGATCGCGGAGAGCCTTGGTTTCGACTTTGAGGCCGGGCGTATCGACACGACGGCGCATCCTTTCTGCACGACGCTGGGTGCGGGGGATGTGCGGCTCACGACGCGGTATGATGAGAGCGATTTTCTCTCGTCGCTCTTCGGTGTGATGCACGAGGCGGGTCACGGTTTGTATGAGCAGGGTCTGCCGGGACTCGATTACGGCCTGCCGAGCGGCAGCGCGGCCTCGCTGGGCATTCACGAATCGCAGAGCCGCCTATGGGAGAACCATGTGGGCCGCAGCCGCACCTTCTGGGCGAAGTGGCTACCACGCGCGAAGGAGCTCTTCCCGCATCTGAAGAAGGTGAAGCTGGATGCCTTCATGAAGGAGATGCTGCGCAGTGAGTTCAGTTTCATTCGCGTGGAGGCCGATGAGGCGACGTATGACCTGCACATCCTGCTGCGCTTTGGCATCGAGCGTCGTCTGGTGAAGGGGGAGCTGGCGGTCAAAGACGTGCCCAAGGTGTGGAACGAGGAGTTTCGCGATCTTTTCGGCCTCACGCCGCCGGATGATCGCCGAGGCTGCTTGCAGGACATTCATTGGAGCATGGGAGGGCTCGGTTACTTCGCCACCTACACGCTCGGGAATCTCAATGCCGCCCAGCTTTTCGCGACGGCGAAGAAGAACAAGAAGATCGCCACCGGCCTGGAGAAATGCGACTACGCGCCGCTGTTGAAGTGGCTGCGTGATCACGTGCATGCTTATGGCGCGGCTTTAACGCCCACGGAGATCATGCAGGCGGCCACCGGCAAGGCGACGGATGCCAAATGGCATGTGGCGCATCTGCGGGAGCGGTATGTGGGGTAATCACCTTCGGGTCTATGTTTCGCCATCTCGTTCTCTCCTTCTTTTGTTTCTCCTCCACGCTCGTGGCGGCTTCCAAACCGAACGTGCTGCTCATCTGCGTGGATGATTTGAAGCCCGTGCTCGGCTGCTATGGCGATAAGATCGTGAAATCACCGAACATGGATCGGCTCGCGGCACGCGGGGTGGTGTTTGAGAAGGCGTTTTGCAATCAGGCAGTGTGCTCACCTTCGCGGAATACGCTGCTCACTGGCCTGCGGCCGCAGACGCTCGGCATTTACGAATTGAGCACGAACTTTCGCCAAGCCGTGCCAGATGCCGTCACGCTGCCGCAGCATTTCATGGCGCAGGGTTATCGTGTGGAGGGCCTGGGGAAGATCTTCCACGTGGGCCACGGCAATGTGAATGACGAGGCCTCGTGGAGCGTGCCGCACTTCAGCCCGAAGACGATCAGCTATGCGCTGCCAGAGAACAATCCGCCGGGGGCTACCCGCGAGGAGGCGCTGTTTGAAAACAAGCTCAAGGAACCGTGGAAGCTGCCTCGCGGCGCTCCCACCGAATCCGCCGATGTGCCGGACAACCGCTACGGCGATGGCATCATCGCTGAGGAAGCCATCAATCGTCTCGCGGCGGCCAAAGCGAAGCCGGAGGAGCCTTTTTTCCTCGCTATCGGCTTTTTGAAGCCTCACCTGCCGTTTGTGGCTCCGAAGAAGTACTGGGATCTCTACGATCCTGCGGTCTTCAAGCTCCCGGAACTTCAAAAAGCGCCCGAAGGTGCTCCAGACTTCGCGCCGACCTCGTGGGGCGAATTACGACAATACAAAGACATGCCTGAAAAAGGCCCGGTGATGCCCGAGCAGGCCCGTCACCTCATCCACGGCTACTATGCCGCCACGAGCTACATGGATGCGCAGCTCGGCAAGGTGCTCGATGCGCTCGACGCGAATGGCTTGGCCGAAAACACGATCATCGTGCTGTGGGGGGATCACGGCTGGCACCTGGGTGATCACGGCATGTGGTGCAAACACTCGAATTATGAACAGGCGGCGCGAATTCCCGTCATCGTCGCTGCGCCCGGCATTGCGGGTGGAAAGCGCACCGAAGCGCTCATCGAGACCTGTGACATCTATCCGACGCTTGCCGAGTTGGCGAAACTTCCCGCGCCCAAGCTGGTCGATGGCAGCAGCTTTGCCCAAGTGCTCGCCGATCCGTCTGCGAGCACGCGTGACCATGTGATTCATGTGTATCCGCGGCCACAGGGACTCATCGGCCGTGCGATTCGCACGGCGCGGCATCGCCTCGTGGAATGGAAAAAGCCCGGTGCAGCACCCGAGACCGCCGTTTTCGAACTCTACGATTACCAGAACGATCCCGCCGAAACCAAGAACCTCGCCGCCGAGCAGCCCGAAGTGCTTGCGGAGCTTCGCAAGCTTCTGGCCAAGCATCCCGAAGCGAAGCCGCAGATCCCAAACAAAGCGAAGAAGTAGGCCAGAGAGGTTCACCTTCCTTTTGCCAAAAGCGGCGTGAGCGGCATCATGGGCGGCACTTGACCGCATGTGGAACTTTTTGACAACGCACTGGCGCGACGGCGTGGAGATCCTCATCCTCGCCGCGCTGGCGTATCATGGGTATCTCTTCTTCCGTGCCACGCGTGGTGCCCGCATCCTGACGGGACTGCTCATTCTGCTTTTGAGCTTGGCGCTGATCTCGCTGCTGTTGGAGTTGGAGTTCATCACCTGGCTGTTG
>Ga0209298_10001265_pt1 | contig 16581 bp, 15 predicted proteins | sample S_140806_EF_Meta_FD_187325 | JGI IMG/M metagenome (GOLD analysis project Ga0209298, IMG submission 187325) | Freshwater microbial communities from Lake Simoncouche, Canada to study carbon cycling - S_140806_EF_MetaG (SPAdes) (version 2) | ecosystem: Environmental > Aquatic > Freshwater > Lake ...
GTACCATCTTGATTTAGCTTAACACCACCGGTTTGATTAGCAATATCTGCACCTGTAATTTCAAAATCTTGAATTATCTTTCCAAATCTTTGTGCAATTACAAATTGATTACGCGACATATCATAAATATTTGAAGGAAGCGATTTACCTTCTCTATCTAATGCCGCTTTATAATTTTCAAGTATTTGTGGAATAACATCATTTGCTTCACTGGGACGAGTTTCAATTGTAGAAACATGAACACCATCAGCAATAATATCAAATGTCATTTTATTATTAACTTGACTTCTTATTCCAGAGCGCTGTCTAGCCATATCGCCTAATATTTTTTCAAGAACTTCACTTGATAATTTAGGTTGTAAATCAAAAGTTTCCTTACCTTTAGTGTCTTGAATCGGTGTAACAGCCGTAACTTCTTTACCGGCAACAGGAGGTAAGTCATTCCAATATTGCTCACGAATAAAGAATCCTTTTTCCCCATTAGCGGGATTAGTGTAAAGCCAAGTGAATTTATCAATTTCCTTAGCTTGGTCTTTTGTTAAATCGCTACGCAATTTGCCCCTTAGTTGCTTACCATTTTTAGTAATGTATTCAATAACTGCATCTGGATCAGTAACTGATGTATCGCGTTTTGGTTTTGCTGTTTTACCTTTCTTAGCCTGTTCATTTAAGGTTGTTTCAACATCAGCGCCAAATGGTTGTTCGTTTGTCACCATTCTTGGCATAACTTCAATGTTATCCATTCGAGTAAACAAATCTTCAATGTTATCAATATTGCTCAAATCTAAATTACGAGATTGTGGAACATTGCCTGTTGAGGATTTTTCAATTACTACAATACGAGTTCTAACACCTGTTCCTGCGCGTTTGAAAGTAACATCTGGTAAATTAATGTTCATGACTAAATGTGCATCGGGATGAAGCATTTTGCCTTTACCATCATTAGCATAAAGAAATTCATCAAGACGTTTGATTGCTTGCCCCTCTGGTATCAATGCGACAATACGACCACCTTCGCGCAAATGCCCAAATGCTTTTATAACATGGTCACTTGCTGTCTTACCAGCAGTACCAAATGGAGGATTCATTACAATCGCATCGTATTTATTGATGATGTTTAAATCTTCAAATTTTTGACGTTTGATATCACCATCTTGGAATACCAGCGCAAGGCGTGAATTGAGTTCAGCACTTGGCTCAATTGTAGTTCTTTCTGCATCCGGTCTAAACCATCTTGCAATAGCACCGTGACCTGCACTTGGCTCTAGCATTTTTTCGCCTTCTTTGGCATCAGCAAGGCGCGTCATAACTAAACCGACAGGTTCGGGCGTTGCAAAATAATCTGTGCCTTCAGCAGACTTTGTACGCGCATTTTTCTGTTGTTGTGCGTAATAGTAAGAACGTGCCTTATCCATTTCAGTGACAGCTCTAGCAGCGGCTCTATCTTTCTCTTTTCCGCCTTTTCCTTCACCTTCATGTCCTACTGGGTAACTGCCACTTAATTCAAAAGCATCAATAAACGCATCACGAAGTCCGCGAGCAAACTCCCCCAGTGCTAAGTTTTCAGCCGCGCTTGCGCGTCCAGCAATAGTGCTTGCAAATGCCCATCGTTCCCAGTTTGTTCCGGTATTTACATATCTGAAAATAGCATCTGACTTTTGACCTACTCGGAAGATACGTCCTTCTTGCTGAATAGCTGTGGTTGGTGCTGTTGGCAAACCGATATTGATAAGTACACGTTGGTGTTTACCGGTAGTGTCATGGAAAGACACACCTTCTTTTGCTGATGCTGATTGCAAGAGCATTAAGTTTTTACCAGAATTATCATCATTGAATTTAGCAACATCCGCAATACGAGTTTTACTATCCCCGTTGTATATCATCACGTCATCGCCAAATTCTTTTTTAAATCTCTCGATTGGTGTAACCATACTACCCGCAAGCGCTTCACCACTGGTTAGGTCGGGGAACTTTTCTTGGAATTTACGATATTGTTGTTGCACCGCATCTTCAGTATAGTCCATGCCTTGCGCGCCAAATGGATTTTTAACACCACCAACTTTATAGTCATGAAATACAATAACTTTTTTACCGGCTTCTAAATAATCACGAATGATTGGTACAACTTCTTTTGCCTTAATTGCTTCGAGTAAAAATCTACGCTCAAGACCGCCAAATCGTTTGTTTAAAATATCCGCTAAATCACGCGCATTATTATCTGCAAGCCATTGCAATGCTTCATCGATACGTTGACCAACTGCTGATTCAGTTAAAATAAAGCGACGATCATAATCATAATCTACATTAAGCGTTCTGGCAGATACCGCACCGGACTTTTTAAGTGGTTCATTAAATTGACGTTGCATATTACTACGATCAACTTTTGCATCGGGTTGCGTCAATTTGTTGTAACGCATTCTATAGCCAAGATGTTGCATAAAGTATTTTTCTTTAGCCCCACCAGAGTTATAGCCATTTGCTTCTTGATCCCCGTAAGTAAATAGATAGCCTTCCGCGTAATCAATATTTGATTCATGCGCAAAAGGTGTGGCTGATAATAAAACTACTTTCGTATTATCTTCCATTTTGTCCCAATCAAGTTTTGCTTGGGTACGTTTTTTATCATATTCAGAATACTTATCGTCTTTGTATTGTTTACGATTATCAATCTCATCTTGATACGCAATTTTGACTTCTGCGCTATAGGGTGACGCATCTTTGAATTTAGGCGTTTGTGATTTAAAATCCCATATTGTGAATTTATCAAGATATTCTGGCGCTTTAACTTTTTCTAGTTCAGTAATTAACTCTCTGTTTTTGCTATTGAACCAGAATGAAAATCCAAGATTATGATGGGTTAATGCGCGTAATTGATTTAACGCATTAGTCACATCACCTTGTTCATTTTGCATTAAATACTGCGCTTCATCGGTAACAATTAAATCCCAATCGCGATCCGCTAAAACATCATTATCACCAAAGTTTGCATAAGTCGCACCAACAACTCCGTTACCTGCATCTCGTTTATCTTTGAGAAGTGTAATATCAATCTTAAAGAATTTTTTAGCCGCTTTAATCCAAGAGTCTAAAATGTTTTGTGAGGGCGCAATAACAATAATATTGTCTTTACCTTGATCCACAAAACGACGCATGATACCCAGACCGGTAAATGTTTTACCTGTGCCTGTACCATTGGTAAATAAAACGCCTTTTTCTTTCTCAAATCGTTTTTCAGCAAATGCAACATCACCTGCTTGCCCATCATCTAAGAAAGGCATTTCCTCTTTGACATTAGATAAGTCAGCCGCTTTAAAGTCTACTGATTGAGGTGTAGCGCCTTTAATTGCTTTTGAAGGCAATTGCTTAATTGGATTACTTCCTTCTCGTCTAACATCCATTCTTTTGAGGCTATCGTTACCGCTTCGTCTATTGTCAAGATTTCTGGCAGCGCTGGTCGCAGGTTGTCCTGTTTCGTTTCCAATATATAGTTCGTTATCGCTTTGTTCTCCACCAGTAAGGGCAGTAGATATTGAATCGCTACTGTCACTGTTGGCAATATTCCCTCTGCTACCCACTGGCTCGCTTGTTTGTCCAAAAATTCGAGCATCGGTGTCTGCTTCATCATAAATAGGTTGTTCATCTCTTTCGTCAATAGCGTTTGCGTTTGAGATATATCGTTCCACACGCTTGTCGGTACTTGGTACATTTTCAGTTTCCTTTGTTGGTTGAGCTGTAATAGTTTCAATGTCGGCTTTATCGACGCTGCTCGCATCATCCATATTTTCAAAACCAGATGCACGAGGATCAAATTTAACTGCAAGATACCAAGATTTCAGATAGGGTTTAACACCTGTTCCCATATCATCAATCATTGCTTTAGCATAAGCCGAAAAGGTTCTTGCCCCTTTTTCAATGTGATAACCAGCTAGGGTAATACCTGCGTTTATTAATTCTGGATCAAGTCCACTATTCAATTGACCTAATTTGCTTTTTAAAATAGCACGCGCTTTTTCAGCGGCATCATCAGTAAAGATAGTATTGCCGCTAGGTTTAGATTTAGGCTTACGCTCTGGTGCAAATAAATCCTGTGTAGCAGTCATGCCTACACCACGAGCTTCATCAAATACCGTATCAAATTCTAAATCAGCTTTGCGTTTTTCCTCTGCTTTCGCGTCTTTAGCCGCTTGCTCTTTATCCGCTAACTTTTGTGCTTCTTCGCGTTGTCTTACTTCTTGCTCGGTGTAGGTGTCGAGGATTTCGGGAGCGTTTTCTTTAATAGTTGTAATACTTGCATCTTTTGTTGTTTGGTCAGCATTTTCTTCTCCAATGGAATTCCAAAAGTCATCTGCTTCATCTTTAGATAGCGTGACAATGTTAGTGAGTAGCTGGTCAAAATCTTCGGGAGTTTCTGCCGCTTTGATTTCTTCAATTATATCTGGATTACCAGATGCTACTTTCGATAATTCTTTAGCTAGTTCTTTTTGCTCTGCTTCAAAGGCTTTGTATTCCTCTGCGATTTCAAGGTTCATAATATTTTCATAACCTTGTGGCGTGTAGACCTGTTGCCCCATACCAAATAACTTTGCATCTAATGATTTGCGAAGTTGCTCAACTAAATCATTACCGCCTGCAACATCAAAGTCATAGCCGCGTAGTATTTCAGCCATACCATCAAAACTTTGCTGGCTTGTTTTAGTAAAAAATCTACCTTTAAAATCTGAAAACCCTTCTCTATTTGCTATTTCACGATTGATACCACCGAGTTTTCCGATAACAACATCAATGGATTCTAAACCTGTGCTTTTGTTTAGGTTATTAGTAACAGGTTTCTTTTTGGCAACAGGCTGAACTGTAGCAGGTTGAACGGTAGCGGGTGCTTGATTTGTAACTTCAACGCTTGGTTTTAAATCTGGATAATCAGCTAATACTTCTTTGGGTACAGGTTTTCCTTCATCAAGTGCTTCTTGAACACGTTCTTTATGAACAGCTAGTAATTCATCATACTGTTTTTTATTTCGCTCAATAGCTATTTTACGAGAATTATCTTGAGATTTTTGCGCCCATTTTACATTGTAAGTAGGATTCTTTTTGGCTTGAGCTTTTTCTTTAACTAAGTTGCGAGTGCTATCTTTCTTTTCTTGCTCAAGTTCACTTCTAGTTTTTGCCCAAAATTCTTTTTGCCCGTCCCATCTTCTAATTAAAACTTTATCAGCCTGTTCCTGTGTTAAGTTGCCTAAAGTTACAGCGTTACGAATAGTATCGTCATAGGCTGATTCTTTAGCTGTTGGGAATCTTACTGCGTATTCCTCACGAGTTAACTCATACAGTTTTTTATTTTCTGTTGTTGGCGTTTCTATTACTGGCGCTGTTGCTGGTGTTGGCTCTAATTTACCTCTGTTGTAATTAATATTTTGGTATTTATTTTCTAACGCATCTGCTATATCATTATTTTTCTTTGCTTCGCTAACGCTTGTAGCACGAGTCGCTGCATTACGATAGTTCTCTATCATATTAGGCGTTGCGTTAAACGGTGCTTTAAATGCGTTACTGGCAACAGCTTCAATAACTTTTGGGTATAAATTAGGGTGACTTTCACTTCTAACGTGTGGAAGCAAATAGCTTGCAAACCGTTTGATATTTAGTTTACTAATATCCTCATTGCCTGCTTGGACACTTTTAACCGCATCACTGGCTTGGTTAAATTCCGCTACTTTATTTTGCGATCCGGTAATGCTGTTTTCACGCCATTTTAAAATCTGTTCAATTAACTGTGGCTTATTGATGTAAGATTTATTTACGCCTAGTGGTTGCGCCATTTCGCGTAGTTGCTTAACGCTAAGTCCTTGTAATTCCTCAGAAGTTTTATCTTTCAGCATTTCTCTATTTTGCTGAATGGTTCTTACCTTATTGAGCAAATCAGTTTTTGTACCGCTTGTTGATGCTCCAATAACGGTAGCAAGTGTTTTCAAATCTTCATGATTGAATTGTTGCAACACGTCCCCGTCTGACATTTTAGTAATATCAGTTTTCAGAATTTGATTACCTACGCGATAGGGTTTAGGATGAGATGTTTTATATTCATCCAATGTCATATTTTGGTAATCAGTTTTATCTGTTGGTGTTTCTGCTGTTGGTGTTTCTGCTACTGGTGTTTCTGCTACTGGTGTTTCTGCTACTGGTGTTTCTGCTACAGGCGTTTCTGCTACAGGCGTTTCTGCTACAGGCGTTTCTGCTACAGGCGTTTCTGCTACAGGCGTTTCTGCTACAGGCGTTTCTGCTACAGGCGTTTCTGCTACAGGCGTTTCTGCTACAGGAATTTCTGGCGCTTGTTCAATTGGCGTAACCAGATTAGTGTAATGATCCCTTTGCGCCTTATTGAGCGAATATTTCTCACCTGTTGGGAGATACAGCATTCCGCCTTTAAGTTCTGCGCCACCTTGTTCTACTGCTTGACCAATAAAGTCTAAACTTTCCTGTGTAGCATCTAGCTTATCTGATTTAGCTACATGCTTTTCAACCACTGGTGTTTCTACCGGTGGAGTGGTTGCTTGAATGTCTGCTTCATTTTGCGCTTGAGTATGTACGACATCATGTCCAAAGTTATTAGCTTCAACAATATGAGTAAACGTATCAATGGCTTCTTGCGGTGTTACCGTTTTATCAATCTCTGTTGAAATAGTTTCATTATCAACAACAGGCGCTGTGGCTTTACGGTTTAAATTCTCATCACTGAATATTTTATTAAATTCTTCTAAATTTGTATTGGCATTTGGCGTGATGGTTGATTCGGCTTGAACTTGTGTAGTATCAATAGGCGCTTGTTCTGGCTGATTTGTTCCTTGTTCTTGGCGTTGTGCATTTTGTGCCGCCATATCTACAAGACTATATCCTCCTCCCATTAGTCCGCCAGTAACAAGACCAATAGCCGCTGCGTTAGATACGCCTTCCATAATATCTGGTTTATCTAATGCAATATTTTGTAGTATTTGCTCTTGTGCTGATTGTGGTAATTCTTCAAGAACACCTTCAGTAAATACACCACCTAATGCTTGTTTAAGAACTGACTTATTAGCAACATCAACTGATCCTGTACCATTAGACAATGTATCAAAATCAGCGATACCTAATTTTTTAGCTACTACGCCACCAACACCTGCCAAGAACGCATCACCTGCACCTGCCGCTACTGCTAAAGCTGATTGCTTTCCTGTAAGTAAACCATTATCGGTTTCTTGGCGTATCCCTTCAGCCTGTTGCCCTGCGCCTACTACAAACTCACCTGCACCTGCTCCAATTACACCACTGGCTTTGCCAAGCATACCAATACCTTTTACAGCGCCACCGATTGCACCACCTGCATAAGAAGCAGGTGCGGATTCAAGTGCAGTATTTAGTGTAGCTACTGGATTGGTTACTGCTGCTTTTAATGTGCCGCCAAATGTGTCTTGTGATTGAATCTCTTTTTGAGCCGCTTGTTCTTCTGGTGATTGCTGTGCAGTTAGATATTCTTTAGCCGCTTTGAAATCAATCCCTTTATCTTCCAAGTATTTACCAGCTTCGCCACCACTAGCAATATCTGCAATACCTGTAATAAATTCGGGCACACCAATTAAGCCTTTTGATAATGCCATCGATTGGTCATAAGCATATCGTCTTACTGCGCCAATAGGTGATGACTCTAATGCTGTTGCTACCTGTTTTGCAGATTGATAAGCAGGGGAGTTTTCAATATCAGTTCCTACCTGTTTGGCTTTATCAAATAACGATGGTTGCTCTGATTGTTCAGCTACAGGCGGTTGAGTTTCTTGTACTACAGGCTGTTCAGCTATAGGCGCTTGGGTTTCTTGCGCTACAGGTTCATTTACTTTTGCAGGTTCGGTAGACGTTGCGCTAATCGTATCCCAATTAGATTTTAGATATTCAAATGCTTGCTCTTGTGTCGCGCCTTCTGGCGCTTCAATATCATATTGTTTACCATCTGGTGATGCAAAAGTAAAAATAGCCATATTAATGTGATCCTACATATTTGAATTTAGAAAAGTCCGGTACGTTTGATGCAATTTTAGTCGCTTTATAGTTATCTACAAAATCTAATAACCTTGTATCGGGGTTGATGCCTGCCGCTTCCAATCTTGCTACTGATTCTCTAGCGCGAATATAGACTTCATTCATGTTCTTTTTAACACCATCACTCTCAATCTCTTGCCACCATTTTGTACCATTCTTCTCAGCATCTTTGACAGCCGATTTAATATCGTTCTGACCAAATCCTGCGGCAATCATAGCGGCAGGATCGCCATTTGTTGTTTTGTAAACATCGGCATAGAATTTTGGAGCAGCTTTATCTTTTTCAGCATTGGATACTACGCCTGCTCTATCACGGACAGCGTCATACCCTATCGCTGTATCATCTAATAGTTGATAAGTTCCACCGGCTGTTGATGTTGGGTTTTTAGCATTAACGCCTTTACTGCCCGATTCATGCTGTTTAACTACGCCACCAAAGATAATGTCATATTCTTTTTGTTTAGCTGGATCATCGGCTTTAAATGGCGCAGGGCTATAGGCGAGTGACGATTTACTTCCAAGCATTCCTGTAGGCGCTTTGCCGCCATTAGCCATAGTTTCAGTATAGGCTTTGTTGAAGGCTTCTTTTTTACTAACTTCTTCGGATGAATCACCCCCTATTCCTAGCGTAGATGTTTTAATTTCTTGATACCCTTTGTAGTTTGTACCACCTACCGCATTGGCTTGCGCATTTGCCTGCGCCTTCAATTGCTTATCATTCAATAACGTATCTGTTCCAGTATCGATACGCGTTACGATTTTATTGCGCGTATCAACCCAATACATTGTGGTTTTATTGATTGGCTTGTCGTTTTTGTCATAGCCGATAATGTCTGTTGATGTTTTCAATTCAACCTTATCTTCAATCTTGCCTGTTAGCGCTTTGACTTCATCTTCAGCGGCTGTACGTTCTTCATCCGTTTTAGCGTTTTGCCATCTGCTACCTGCTTCCAATACCTTGCGTTTGGTTTCAAACTCTAGGTGCTGTGATTCATTGGTTGCAGCGGACGCATTTAGCGCAGCCACTTTTGCTTGACCGGCTAAGGTAGTAGGGTCATTTTCATAAACCTGTTTGATTCTCTCATCTTCACGTTTTTGATTAATTGCAAATTGCTGGTCGGTCATTTCCTCACCGCGTTTAATTTCCCTATCAGCTAACGTGTCTGTACGGAGTCTAGCATAATCGGTATCGCCTCTAACTTTCGCTCTGCCTTCTGACCGTATAGCTGCTTCTTCAATTCGTGCTTCACGCTCTTGATCTGCTTTGGCTTTAATCTCAGCATCTTGATCCTTGCTGTATTTATTGACAATAGCGTTTCCTAAACCTTCAGCAGCGCCTAAAGCGAAACTGGTTAACATTCCATAAGCCATGATTACATTCCTCCTACAGGTTTAGGTTGCTTGATTGCGTCCATCTTATTGCCGACGTATTGTTGGTGGGTTTGATAGTCGTCAATCTCTTTCTTACCTTGTGCGATTGCATTGCGTAGCTGATCCGGTGTAACGCCCATCTTCTCAAATAGCCGTTCACTGGTTCGCTGAACTGTATCACTGATAATCTGTGGAGTGATTTCGAGCTTTAAACCGCGTTCGGCAAAGTCTAGCACTTTACAGATAGTGGTTGTGCCTGCAAAGATAAGCACTTCAGCCGGTAAAGTCTGTTTGCTTTGCTGGTAGAGTAGCCACATCAAGCCGCTAACGCCTTTGCTGATTGTTTGCACGGGAGTCTTTTGGCTTTCTGGATTACGAACTAATTCCATATTGGCATGGGTTTTAGGATCGAATAGCATTGTTTCAGCAGCTAGAACCGTTTTGGCGTAGCGGCTTTTATTCTCTTTGCTAACCTTGGCTTCGATGTTTTGCTCGATATCCATGAGCATTTGATTGGTCATTTTGCCTGCTGGCTTATCTGTAGAGGGTTGAGCTGGTAATGTAGCCATTATCTTATGCCATTGATGGTGCAGAGATTAAAGAAGGAACGGTATTAAGGTTTTGAATCTGCTGATTTTTAATACCCTGTTCGTATTCAAATTTCTTTTGAGCATTTGCATTTGCTTGATTTGCTGACATAGCCTTAGCGCCACCGCTGACAACTGTACCACCTGCGATGATCCAGTCTTTCGGAGTCATATCGGTCATTAGTGTAGTGAAGAATCCACCACTGCCTGCGCTTGCTGTTTTTGCTATTGTACCAGCAGCTTCCGCGCCTACTTGGCTAAATACCGGATTAATTGCATTAGCGCCTATTTGATTAGCTAACATTCCTTGTGATCCATTTGCTACTTGACCAACTGACGCGAAATTAGGATTCATTACATTAGAACTTACATTAGCTAAATTTGAAGTTGCGCCACCTGCTTGTGTCGCTATGTTTCCACCTGCCGCAGGCATAACATCCCCAGCGGTTGGTAACAAATTTCCAGCTTGCGCAGTTATTGAACTTAATGCCCCTGTTGACGCATTAGCTGCCGCATTAGCCGCATTCATGCTTTCAATACCTGCTGTACCCATTGCAAACTCACCACCGGCTGCAAGTGAAGCCACGCCACCGATTGCCATTGATCCTACGCCACCGGCTAACCCAACAATTGCTCCTAACTTCATTAAATTTTTGTCGCCTGTAATCATACCGGTCACGGTCATTGCAACACCGACATACATTGCCGCTACAGCCGCTAAGTTAATGACTGCCACTGTAGTAGCAAGAACACCGGATGCAGCGCCTACAGCTGCAAAAGCGCCTGCGATTGGTGCAAAAGGCATTTCTTTCCGATTAAAAGGAGGGAGATGCGGATTGCCGATTGGCATACCCATTTGATCCATTTGTTTGCGAGAGAACATCTCACCTGCTATAAAAGAATTTTGTCTAATTGTCATAACGTCCTCACGACGATGAAGTGATAAAGATTTTGCGCGATTGTATCATATCAATACTATAATAGAACTAGTCACATAAAAAGGAGGTGATGATCATGGCTATGAAAAAAGGTAAAGGCGGTAAAGGTGGTGGCGGTAAAAAATGCTAATAGTAATTAGCAGGTAAAATATTTTATTTGTTTTAAGTTAGAGAGCCTTGCAGGATTTAAAACCTGTGAGGCTTTTTTGTGCCTGCTGATTTGTGCCGCAGAGGATGCTAGGAATGAAGGCTGCCGGCAATGATTGCGGAGGAGCTGAAATGAGAACGAGTATCATTTGCAATTGGTTTTCTTCAATTAAATCAACATTTTAGCAAAATCGCTTATTAATTTTACGCTAAACAATATTATTAAAACTAATTAACTAAAATAATATTGTTGATTAATAAAATTAGATGAAATATTCTATAGTCCAGCCCAGCGCTGCGCGCCTTACGCTTTTTAATTTAACCGGAGATACACCATGAAACAAGTAACAGAATTACAATACGCCATGCTTTGCAAAATCATTGAAGACGACTTCACGCCCTCAAATGGTAACACCGTCGAAGCGCTTGAAGAAGGCTCAGAAGGTTGCTGCACTTATGTAAATACTATTATTGAAACCGCGCAGGATCGCGGCACAGCCACTTCATTAATGAATGCCAAATTAATTGATCGGCACAATAGTGGAACACGCGAGGATTGCGTGTGGTTAACAGAAGAAGCAGTGGATATCATGCGAGTTAGCTATAAACATAATGCAAGATTTTTAAATAATTAATATTTTTAGCGCGGTGTAACAGCCGCGCCTTTTAGCCTAACTGGAGATACATTATGAAAGCATTATATGTAGTAGCAACAAAAGACGTTGACGGCATCGACACCCGTAAATACAAAACTTACAAAGGCGCTGCAAAGCGCTTTCAAGAAATGGCAGGATATCCTTTAAGAAAAGGTTTGACGGTTTATCAAAGTATCAGCGACTTTGGTTGCGTGGTTACTTTTTGGGTAATTGATGGCGCACCTGTTCCAGCTTACACAGCACCTGTTGAAGTTAAAACAAATGATGATGCTGATTATTTTTATGACTGTGATACACGCCAAGAATATATCGGTATTCCACACGCTAGTGATTGCATTTAACATTTAACTTTTAACCAAACTGGAGATACGACCATGAGCGATACATTTTTTATCAGCACTAAAGAAATTTTTAATGAATTAGCGCCCACCGACAAATGGGAAATTGTGCAAGAGCTTGCACAGGCAATCATTGATGACCAGTGGGTATCAATCCGAGGTGAGATGATTGAAGAAATGGATGGGGACTTTTACCCAGTTCTATACGGTGTTTACCGCCTAAAGTTTGGCGAAGTTTGTAATTACAGAGACGGAGGAGGTATCTGGGATTATGAAAAACCTGTCTCTCTTTTGAATACTTTTACTGCAAATTTAGCAGAAATAGAAGAACTATATAAAGCAATAAATAAATAGTTCAGCGTGTAAAGGCTTACACCTTTAAGCCTTTATGCAGTGTGCTATTACACTAACTAAACCGGAGAATACAAAATGTTTAAACTTCATATGACAATGGGATCAGCAAAGATGGAGCATATTCCGTCTTTTAACACTCCTGCCTCTAGTAATCCTTTCTGCCTCAAAATGAATGGATCAAACGACAAATCACTGATTTGCACTAGATGTTATTCGATTACTACAGAAAAGCGTTATCCAACATTGGTAAAAGCATTAGAACGTAATGCTGACCTTTATAAACGTATTTTATTAGATACCGAGTTACCGAAATTAAATTTTGCCATTGCAAGATTTAATTCATTTGGTGAAGTACACAATGAAATTCACATCCTCAATTACTTCAACCTCGCGCGTAAAAACCCCGAAACCACATTCGGCTTTTGGACTAAACGCAAAGACCTAATCAAAGCAGTTTTAGCGATGGTATCTAAACCTGCTAACGTGATTTTAATCCACAGCAGTACAAAAATGAACAAAATTGACCGCCTGCCTGCCGGCTACGACAAAGTATTCACAACACACAAAAAGTCAGAGTTAAGCGCTAACGTCACTATCAATTGTCATCAAAAATGCAATGATTGCCGTTTGTGCTACAGCCACAACGACACAATTTTTATTAACGAAATTGCAAAATAACTGGAGATATAAAATGAAACTCAATAAAACTTATCAGCAAACACTTGGGGCACGTCGCCAAACAACAGTGATCCATTCTTCTTGGAGTGTATTCTATAAAGGCGAGTTCATTTGTGGCGCTGTCTACAATGGCGAAAGCATCATGTCCGTTTGCTTTCCGTGCGGCTTAGTAGCATTAACCAAATCAAAAAACATTGCTAAAAAGCACATTCGTGATTACAAAGCAGGGAGACTACAATCATGAAAATGAAATTAGCGCATTACAACATGATGAAGGATGCTATCAAAGCATTGCCACGCGATGAGATGTTAGCATTCAAAGCAAACGATCTTGGAAAGAATAAAGAAAAATTTTTCATATGGGGATTGTTTAAAGCAGCTAAGTTACATTTTACCGCTACTGATTTTCTTTATCAGTATCTTGACGATACTCACATTGAAACAGCGCTTAGACGTATTGCCAAAGAACTAGATTATATTTAACCGGAGAAAATAACATGAGCGAAAAATTATGGACGTATGAAGACTTTGTAACCTCGATGACTTTAGAAGATATTCAAGGTTGGGCATACGAAGGTGTCAGCCTTCGCGAACTTTACAAAGACTATTTAGAACTACAACAGGAAACACTTTATTTCCCAGAGTGGGCGCAATAGGCATTTTTAGCGCTGTGTAACAACAGCGCCTTTTAACTAAACCGGAGAAAACAAAATGAGAAATTTAACTTGGAACGACTTAAACAAAATTGGAACACAGGACAACGGCAGACGCTGGTATCCGATTGAAGAATTCAGAGAATACTTTGACAAGTACAGAACTCCTTCCCGTGCTTTTCCCTTTAGCTATGCTAAAGCGGCAATGACCAAGAAATTCGCAAAATGGTGTGAAGAAAACCGCCCCGACTTTGCGCAAAAAATAGGTAATTGATAGTTCAGCGTGTAGCGCCTTAGTTAATAAGGTGCTATGCAGTGCGCTATTGCACTAATTAAACCGGAGATATAAAAATGAATACATTTTACGACGTAGTAGTTGGATCAATCCTTACAACAATTTTTACTGTTGTGTTTGTTGCAGAGCTGATTGTGTTGTGGGGAGAATAAGCCATGATTAGTCACGCTGATTTTATGAAACAAACAGACCCTGCCACCATTTCGCAATATTTTGTGAATGGTGAATACCATCGGCAATTATCGCTTGATATTGCTCGTATGGAGTACCTTAAAATTTATTTGTGGGCAACTTACACGCCACCAACTGAAAAATCGACACGCAATCCGATGTCTTACACTGAAGTAGAAATTGCAGAAATGTTTAAAATCTTTGAAGAAACTGGAGAATAACCATGTCATCATTTGAACTTGATATCAATCATGAATTTTCGGCTAAATGCCGTGCCTGCTTTCCAAATTTACGTTATCGGATGACTTTATCGATTGGCGATTGGAATAAGGTATATGGTTCAAAAACTGATTACTTTACGGTAGATGGTAAAAAGATAGGTTTTAAAATTGTGCGCCATTATGACCGTAAAGGATTGCCAATTTATAACGATAAACAACGCATTTATATTTACACTGGAGAATAAAAATGGTGATGACATATAAACAATACATCCAATCGCTACCTAGTGAATACCTTCAAATGCTTTACGATGAAGACGTTCACTTGTTCCAAGCATACAAAGAATACGTTACCGCATGGAAATCACTCGAAGCAGAGTACGGGGAGATTAAAAATGCTGTTCACTAAAAAGGCAATGAAAGTAAAAGTTCCTAAAGCCTTAAAAGTTTCACGCGGTAGACCTAAAATTGATCCGCGTAAAAAATCAAGACATTATCAATTATCAATACAGGGAGATTTAATTGATTTTCTTGAAAGCGCTGGACTTAAATCAAAATCGGCTTTTGTGAGTTTAGCAATTCGTACAATGATGGAATTTAAAAAGTACCGTTCACTGCCTTATGATAAATGCCTTGATTGTGGGTGTGATATGACAGCGCCACTCAATCCAATGGACGGTGCAAAAACATACGTTGACGAAGATGGTAAAGTCTTAGATGTTTTTGTTCAGTGCGAAGGTTGTGGTGGTCGTGCTGGACATAGGCAATATGATCCACGAAACCATGGACTCGAATCAGAATAAAATATTAGCCGGTTAATTACCGGCTTTTTTGTCTGCGACAAAGCGACAGAGTGGACATAGTTTTTCCCATTTATATATATATTATAAATCAATACAAAAAAGGCTATATTTCTATTAATTAATCTCTATACCAATTATTACTAAAACTATGTCTACTATGTCGCAGAGAGTATAAGAATGTAGTATTTATAAGGGTTTGAAGGTGCGACATAGTGATTTTTAAACTGTGTCGCAAATACATAGTTACTGTGTCGCAGATAAAATTTAGCGTTTTTTATCTGCGACACAGTTAAAAGTTTAAATTCCGTAATGTTCCTTAACTTTTTTGATAACTTCATTTTCGTCTAACGTGCTTCTACGCCAAATCGTGTGTTTTTTCCGCCCTCCATCGCTTGTCGGTACATCGATTCTCTTGTGAACTTTCTCATAGCCAATCTGTAAAAGTATCCGAGTTAGTGCTGACGTTTTCGGGAGCTTTAAAACTGAAGGCTCAAACTCCTCAAAATTAAGTTTACCGAGTAGCGTAATATCGACTATGTTTTCGTTAATGACTTCACAATGGTAATGTGCAATCAAATCTTTTACTTCTTCAAATTCATGCGATACAGAATACCCTATCATCTTTTCACGCGACAAGGTTTTAGGCGCTCGACCTTTCGCTGAAAAATCCGCGCTTATCACCCGATTCATAAAGTAGTGGCAAAGTGCATCCATCCGTCGATCAGTTTCTGAAAACAGTTTCTCAAAATACCTGTTAGTTTCTTGCTCACCACCAAGTAGTGCAAACAAGTGTTCTTCAGATTGACAGCGACTATACAAAACGCAGTAACGTCTATCACCATTGGTAATCGGCAGTGCATCTTGATAATTGGTCAAAAGAAAATACGACGTGAAATTCGGAACAGTCCTAGAGTTAGAAAACTTTTCCTCAATCTGTATCGTTTCGTTTGTAATGTATGGTTTCATTGTATCGATAATCGACCAGCGGTTATCGCCTGATAGCCGTATCTCCTCAACGATATTCAGCACTGAACCATACGCCCATCCCGAAAACGTCCCCTTCGTAAATTGCTTCGGATCGAGTTGCGTGGCATTCGACCCAAGTATCCCCTGCAAAATGCGAGTAAAGTATGTTTTACCGCCACCTTGCGTACCCTGCAAAAGTACCGCCCAATTCACTTTACTACCAATGTTTTGTACAACATGGCACATCCAGTCCAGCAGTATCCCCCTTTCTTTAGTTTCAACCAGCGTAAATTCCAAGTGCTTGAGCATCATATCTACAACAAGCAACCCATCGGC
>Ga0209298_10001266_pt1 | contig 16577 bp, 15 predicted proteins | sample S_140806_EF_Meta_FD_187325 | JGI IMG/M metagenome (GOLD analysis project Ga0209298, IMG submission 187325) | Freshwater microbial communities from Lake Simoncouche, Canada to study carbon cycling - S_140806_EF_MetaG (SPAdes) (version 2) | ecosystem: Environmental > Aquatic > Freshwater > Lake ...
TGCACGGTAATACGCCTTGCGATAGTAATAACAAGTCATACGGAATCCGAGTGGGAAGATTAAGATAAATAGCGCTGGTGAAATTCCGATTCCGAAGTATTCATTATTAAAAGGTTGGCCTAGAAGTGATGAGCCTTCGATGCAACTTGTTGAAAGACAAGGAGAATAAAAAGGTGAAACAAGTGGTTCTGCAAAATAATATTTGTTTTCGAATGCACGAAATGTTGCATAAATTACAAAACTAAATAAAACACCAAATGTAATTGCAGGTTGGAGCCACCATTTATCAGTGCGCAGTGTGCGCTCTTTGATCTTTGCTCGCGTTGGCGAGAAAACTCCTGACATCTACAGCCCCTTTGGTGTTAAAAGTTTGGAACTTTTATAGGGGTAAGTGTGCTCCGACTGTTGTTAAGTTGCTAGGTTGAAGTACGTATAAATAGGTATGAAGTCAGCCACAAATGCTCGAAAATTAATGCCATAAACAAAAAGAGCGGAGGGCGTGGGATTTGAACCCACGAGGCTTTCACCTGCCGGTTTTCAAGACCGGTGCACTCGGCCGCTATGCGAGCCCTCCGTCGCGTAATCTACCTGAAGAAGGCCATCACTTAAAATTGACCAATATTTAACGCTAATTAACGAGGAGGAAGTTTCAATAACTCCTCAATAATCATTGCGACTCCATCATCTGTGTGCGGTTCTGCAATTGATTTAGCAGCCTTATGGGCATCTGGGTGTCCGTCAGCCATTGCATATGATCGCCCGCACCATTCGAGCATTGAAATGTCATTTGGATTATCGCCAAATGAAACACAATCTTCTGCACTAATTCCTAAACGTTCTGCCATTTTTGCAAGTGTTGCGCCTTTTGAAACACCGATTGCTGAAATTTCTAAGAGTGAATCATGTGGATTTGAGTGCGTAACAGTTACAAGATTTTTTAATTCTTTTGTAGCAATCGTGAGCATTTCATCAGAAGAGAGTTCCTGCTCAGAACAACGAGCTAATAATTTAAGAGATGGAGAAGTCATAATTTCTGTTATGTCATCTACACCGACGTTATCTAAACCAACATCCCAACGCGGTACATATTTCTTTTCGCGATGGAAATAATTGTGGGCCTCTGATGCAAATGAAATTTGTGGAATTGCTTTGCGCAATCGTTTTACTGTTTCGATTTGAGCATCTACTGGGATGAGCCACTCTTCGAGAACTTTTTGACTTTGTAAATCAAATAGCTGTGCACCATTTCCACAGATTGCTTTTCCGATACCGAACGCTTCTTTAATTTCTGGCATCCAACGTGGTGGTCGACCTGTGACAAAGAATATTTCAACACCCATGTCGTGGGCTGTGCGAAATGCGTTAATGGTTCTTTCAGTTACTTCGCCGTAGTGAGCAACGATTGTTCCGTCTAAATCTGAAGCAATTAATTTGGGGCGAAAACTCACACAAGCTCAAATCGTGATGTGCCCAAGAATGGTTGCAGTGCTTTTGGAACATTGACACTTCCATCTGCGTTTTGGTGATTTTCAAGGATCGCAACAATCATGCGTGGAATTGCAACGAGTGTGCCATTAAGAGTCGCAATTGCTTTTGTACCATCGTTATCTTTGTAACGAATATTTAATCTGCGTGCCTGGAACTCTGTGCAATTAGATGTACTAGTTACCTCGCGATATGCATCCTGAGTAGGTATCCACGCTTCGATATCGAACTTGCGATTAGCGCTAGAACCAAGATCACCTGATGCCACATCAATTACGCGGAAGGGGATCTCCATTGCGTTAAGGAAGTCTTTCTCCCATTGCAATAAACGTTTGTGCTCTTCCTTGGCATCTTCTGGTTTGCAGAAGGAAAACATTTCAACTTTATCAAATTGGTGAACGCGAATGATTCCGCGCGTATCTTTTCCATACGTTCCTGCTTCGCGGCGGAAACATGTTGAATACCCTGCATAACGAAGTGGCAACTTATCTGCTGGCAAAATTTCATCCATATGCATCGCAGCTAGTGGAACTTCACTTGTTCCTACTAAATACACTTCATCGCGCTCTAAGTGATAAACATTTTCAGCGGCTTGTCCTAAAAACCCAGTGCCTTCCATTGCGGCAGGATTTACAAGTACTGGTGGAATAACTGGAATGAATCCTGCTTTAGTGGCAGATGCGATTGCGTAATTAACTAAAGCAAATTCAAGTAGTGCGCCGGTACCAGTTAAATAATAAGAACGTGAGCCCGCAACTTTGGCTCCGCGTTCGGTATCAATTGCTCCAAGTAATTTTCCAAGTTCTACGTGATCTTTTGGTTCGAATCCATCTTTTGTAAAGTCACGTGGCGTTCCAACATGTTCAATGACAACAAAGTCTGCTTCTCCACCAATTGGCGCATCTGGATCCAAAAGGTTTGATAGTTGCATTGCTACCGCATTTGTTTGCGCTTCAATCTCTGCGCGCTTGGTATCTGCAATTTTTACTTTATTAGCTAATTCTTTTGAATTCTCTAGCAGGGTGGCTTTTTCTTCACCTTTTGCTGCGCCAACAGATTTTGAGAGTGTGTTCTGTTCTGCGCGCAGTGCTTCAAATTCATTAATTGCAGCGCGACGAGTTTCATCGAGTGCAAGTAATTGATCGACGATTGATGTGTCCTCGCCACGACCCTTTTGTGATGCGCGAACTGCATCTGGGTTTTCGCGAATAAACTTTATGTCAATCATTGTGCACTGCTCTCTCGTGGATAAGAACCTAGGAATCTAATCTCGTCACAAATTTCACGTAATCCTTCGAGTGCTTGCGACACTGATGGATCGTTAACGTGACCTTCAGCATCAATAATAAAGTGGTAATCACCTAATACCCGTCCAGTTGGACGACTTTGAATGAAAGTTAGGTTTACATCACGCTTAGCGAATTCGGTGAGGATTTCTAGAAGTGCACCTGCGTGATCGATGTCGATATACAACGCTAAGGATGTGCGGTCGCGGCCTGTTGGCGCCGATAGTGCACCTGGTTTTGAAACTAAAACAAATCGCGTAACTGCGCCATTGTTATCGCCAATATCTTTTGCGATTACTTCTAGCCCGTAATGTGCTGCTGCGACATCGGCTGCAATGGCTGCATCGAATTCACCACGGGAGATTGCCTCTGCAGCTGCGGCAGTTGATGCCGTTGGAATAATTTCTGCGTTTGGATAATTCTTTGCGATAAATGCTCTGCATTGGGATTCTGCATGTGGGTGGGTTGCAATGCGATTAATTTTTTGTGTTCCGGGCTTTGACATCAATGAGAAAGAAACAGGCAATGTAACTTCTCCTGCGATTACTAAAGGGTCTCCAGTTGCTAACTCATCTAGCGTTCGGGCAACAACACCTTCAACTGAATTTTCAATTGGAACGAGTGCGAAGTCTGCTTTGTTTTCGCGCACAGCCATAAGGGCTGCAGTCACATTTGAATACGGAATTAGTGAATCGGATGCTGAAGTAATTTTCTTGAGTGCAGCCTCGGTGAAGGTACCTACTGGACCAAGGTATGCATATGTACTCACTGGCTAAGAATAGCCGAGCACAGAGCGTGCATGCGCCGGGCGATTAGTCATCACGATATCTACGCCAACGCTTGCGCAATACTGCAGATCCTCCGTTGAATCCACGGTCCACACATATAAATCTTTGCCTGAACTTTTAATTTCTTTGGCCAATTCTAGAGATTTCTTAATCATTTCAACACTTGGTCCGATTACTTGTGCTGATGTAAATCTGCGTGCGAGTTTTTGATTGAAATCCCCTAGCAACATAACTGTTTTAATTGATGGATCCATTTTCTTAATTTTCTCAATTGCGAACCAAGAAAAAGACATGATTGCAATATCTATTCCAGATTTTGCGATTGCGTCTTTTCTTTTGTGTAGTTCTGCAATAACCAACTCCTCCACACGGTTGCCAGTTGGCACGGGATGCTTGATTTCAAGTGCAAGTGATTTCTTGTTTTCGATAGCTAAATCCAATAACTCGTTGAGTGTCATAACCTCTGGATAAATTTGCTTAATTTCCGCATACGTTTTGTTGGCAATAATTGCTGCGCTATTGGCTTGCTTTTTCATACTTGCGTCATGCCATAAAATTGGAACTTCATCTTTAGTTATTCGAATGTCACATTCAAAACCATGTGCGCCTTGTTCTATCGCCCCGCGATAGGCAGCCATTGTGTGTTCGGGGAAATCTGCCGATGCACCTCTGTGTGCGTAGAACTTCATCTCCTTATTATTACGCAATCCAACCATTAGGCTAGGCGGCATGAGTAAGAGCTACTTCGCTGTTTCTGCGCGCACTGCAATTGGTTTAGCGCGCAGTGGCAATGAAGATTCAGCGATTACAGGTTCTTCTTTATTGGCTGTCGCTGATGGAATGGGTGGACATGCAGGTGGAGAAGTTGCATCCCGCATCGCAATTACAACTCTTGCTGGCATGGTTCCGGTTTTAACCGCACCAGATATTGATACTGATTCCATTGAAGATCTACTGCTCAATTCTTTACACACAATTGATGGAGAAATTTCCCGCGTTGCAAGTGATGAAATCGAATTGCGCGGAATGGGCACTACGTTAACTGCGCTTTTAATTAGAGATGGTCGCGTTGCACTTTTACATGTTGGTGATTCACGTTGCTATCGCCTTCGCGGAAATACTTTTGAGCAATTAACCCATGATCACACTGTCTTACAAGAGCTCTTAGATTCAGGCACTATTTCTATGTCAGAGGCTCACGATCACCCGCAACGTTCGATGTTGACCCAGGTTTTGATGGGTGAAGGTTCTGTTGCGCCAGTTCTCATGGTTTACGAAGTAAATCCTAAGGATCGTTTTTTACTATGCAGTGATGGGTTATCGAGTGTTTTAACTGAGAAGGAAATTAAATCTTTGTTGAAAAAATCTAATCGCGAAGAAGCAGTTGTTGCTCTCGTTGAAGCAACATATGTCAACGGTGCACCAGATAACATCACTGTCGTTGTTGCAGATGTTATTGAAGAAGAAAAGCACCCAGTTGAGTTGTTGGGAGCTGCGCAATGACACTTCTTGGTGGACGTTACACAGTTGGCGAAATGATCGGCACTGGCGGAATGGCTGATGTTTACATCGCCCAAGATGAAAGACTTGCCAGACAAGTTGCTGTAAAGATTTTGCGCAGCGATCTTGCGAAAGATCCATCATTTGTTTCACGCTTTAGAAAAGAAGCATTTGCTGCTGCCGGTTTAAATCATCCAGGAATTGTTGCGGTGTATGACTCTGGTGAAGATCCTGCTCCGTACATTGTTATGGAGTTAATCTCTGGTCACACACTTCGCGAATTAATTCATCGGGGTGAAAGAATTCCATTAGATCGCGCACTAGAAATCGGCGAAGGAGTTCTTGGAGCTCTCGAATATTCACATGAACGCGGAATTGTTCACCGCGATATCAAACCTGCCAACATCATGATCACTGAGATGGGCGATGTAAAAGTGATGGATTTTGGTATCGCGCGCGCAATGGATGATTTTGGTGCGACCCTGACAAGTACATGGAACATTGTTGGCACTGCGCAATATTTATCTCCGGAACAAGCAATGGGTGAAACTGCAGATGCGCGCAGTGATATTTATTCAACTGGATGTTTGTTATTTGAAGTTCTTACAGGCCGCCCGCCATTTACTGGTGACACACCTGTTTCTATTGCATATCAGCACGTATCTGGTGAATTGCCAAAACCTTCTTCAATTCAACCAACACTGGCTGGCGATATTGATGTGTTGCTCTCTGTTGCACTTGCTAAGAAGCCACAAGATCGTTATCAATCAGCAGGTTTAATGCTCGATGATGTGCACCGTTTGCGCACTGGTCAAGCAGTAACAACCAAGATTGCACGTACAAAAGTTTCTCGTCGCACAGTGCTCGCATCATTTCTTGCTTTAGTTTTAACTCTTGGAGTTGTAACTGGTGGAGTCTTCTTATCGCGACCTAATTCAGTAGTCGGTGTAGATGGAATTCCAAACGTCGTTGGGCTTTCACAAATAGCGGCGCAAGCGCTTTTAACTGATTACACAGTGACAATTCAGCGTGCTCACGATTCACGAATTCCTAAAGATCGCGTCGCGAGCCAATTCCCATTAGCAACAACGCGCGCCGCTAAAGGTTCTAGCGTCATTCTTACAATTTCAGATGGGCCGGGCGATGCAATTGTTCCAACCGATTTAGTTGGTTTATCTCTGATTGATGCGCGCAGTTCGTTGGCAGCTGTTGGTTTAGTAATTTCATCAACGCAAGCAGTTCCATCTGATCGTGAACAAGGAACAGTGCTTAAGGTTTCACCTGAACCTGGTTCCACAATTTCTGCCGGTAGCGGTGTTGTATTACAAATTGCTAGCGGACAAGTTGAAGTTCCTGCACTCATTGGAATCGATGCAATCCAAGCAAAAACTTTATTGGTGCAAGCCGGTTTCTTGGTTCGCGAAGTAACGGCCTTTGATTCAGCTCAACCAATCGGTGTTGTTATTAGACAAGCACCAGATGGTGGAAGCACTCAAACAATTGGTCAACCAGTAACAATTACAATTAATACAGCGCCGTAATTAAGCGCTAATTACAGGAGTTAATCCGACAGCTTTGCTTTGTGCGTTTTTATCGCCGCACTGAGTTAGCCAGTTAGCAAGTAATTTGTGCCCGTGTTCTGTCAGCACAGACTCAGGATGAAATTGCACGCCTTCGATTGGCAATGTTTTATGTCGCATAGACATAACAACGCCAGATTCTGTGCGACCTGTAATTTCTAATTGATCGCCAATTGTCGCTGGTTCTACTGCTAGTGAGTGATAACGAGTTGCCGTAAATGGTGAAGGTAAATTACTTAATACTCCTGCGCCTTCGTGAATTACTTGTGAAGTTTTTCCGTGCAATAACTCGGGTGCTCGAGAAACAGTTGCGCCAAATGCAACACCGATTGCTTGATGTCCAAGGCAGACACCAAAGAGTGGAATCTTTTTTTCTGCGCAGTAATTAATCATCTCGATACTGACGCCAGCTTTTTCTGGAGTGCCAGGTCCTGGTGAAATAAGAACACCGTCGTACTTGCTTGCTTCATCGGCTGTGACTTCGTCATTGCGCACAACTGTGCACTCGGCCCCAAGTTGGCCCAAATATTGCACCAGGTTAAAGACAAAGGAGTCGTAGTTATCTACAACGAGGATCCTGGTAGCCATGTGCCAATTATGAAGGTTTCGGTGTAACCTCGCCTTATGCCAAAATCAAAACTCCGCAAGAAGGTTCAAAAGGCGCACGCCCACGAGCAAGACGTTGTCGATCACACACCAACCCTTGCTGAGAGCCCTAAATGGCTCGCTCCAGTCATGGTTGCAGCATTTCTCATCGGCCTCTTCTGGATCGTGACTTTTTATATAACTCAGACCAGTTATCCAATTCCAGGCATTGGTTCATGGAACATGGTTATCGGATTTAGCTTTATTGGATTTGGGTTTACTCTCGCCACTAAATGGCGCTAATTACACGAGTGTAATTCAATCCACACGGTGGATAACTCCTGTGGATAACTAACGGCGCTTTGGAAGCAAGGCTGCGGCAGTAATTGAGCCGCCAATAAGTCCACCTAAATGTGCACGCCAATCAACTCCGCCGATTACAAATCCCATCGCAAAGTTAATGCCAACAATTACTGCGATGCTTTTAATTTCAAGACCATATCTCTTGCTGACAACTGCAAATGCGCCGAAGAGTCCAAAGACTGCACCCGATACTCCGACTGAGTATTGATTAGGTGTTGCAAGGTATGTGGAGAGCAAAGATCCGCTGACAAGAGAAACAAAGAAAATAGCTAAGAATTTTGTTTTGCCAAAGGCTTGTTCAACTGGGTTTCCAAGAACCATCAACGCGTATAAATTAAAAGCTAAGTGAAAAATCCCGCCATGAACAAGTGCGACTGTAAGTAGTCGATACCACTCGCCCGTTGCCATCAAATAATCAATGTTGGGAAGTGCGAAAGTATTTGTGAGGCCACCGACTACAAGATCATAAAGATAGGCAGCAGCAATTACTGTAATAAGTGTTGTTGTTGCCGAGCGCTTCAATGAAGCCATGTATTACTTAACTGTGACGCTATTAATTGTGATTGGTGTAGATGGCTTATCTTGCGCGCCAGTCTTTGCTTTTGCGATTGCATCGACAACTGCTTGGCTAGCAGCATCTTTTACTTCACCAAAGATTGAGTGCTTGCGATTAAGCCATGTTGTTGGAGCCACAGTAATAAAGAATTGTGAACCATTTGTTCCTGGTCCAGAATTTGCCATTGCAAGAATGTATGGGCGATCAAATGTTAATTCGCCGTGGAATTCATCTGCGAAGCGATAACCAGGTCCGCCAGTTCCTTGACCAAGTGGGTCTCCACCTTGAATCATGAAGCCATCAATAACGCGGTGAAAAATAGTTCCGTCGTAAAGATTGGCACTTGTCTTTGCGCCAGTGCGGGGATCAGTCCACTCGCGTGCACCAGTTGCTAACTCAACAAAGTTGGCAACAGTTTTAGGTGCATGGTTTGGAAACAACTCGATAACAATGTCACCGAGTGATGTGTGAAGGGTTGCAGTAGTTGTCATGTGGAGACCAGGGGAATCGAACCCCTAACCCCCGCCTTGCAAAGGCGGTGCTCTACCAATTGAGCTAGGTCCCCGTTTGAGAGCGGGGTGGGCCTAGATGGACTTGAACCATCGACCTCTTCCTTATCAGGGAAGCGCTCTAACCAGGCTGAGCTATAGGCCCGTAAAAAGTGTTTCCACTAATTACAGAAGCGCAAGGTTACCCCGAACTTCCTGTGAGCCCAAACTCGGGTGAACTCTACACATCTTTCGCGGGTATTTCATCCTCGCTGTTCTTGGTCACTGAGAGGAGAACTGCGCCTTCATCAAGGTTTACCAAGCGCACACCCATTGAATCGCGGCCTGTTTGGCGCACTTCTGCTGCAGGTGTTCGCATCACTGTTCCGGCAGATGTAATTGCAAGAACTTCATCATCGTTTTGTAATACAAGTGCGCTGACAAGTGATCCGCGTGAATCTTCATCGATCTTTGCAGCTTTAATTCCTATTCCGCCGCGACCTTGTAAACGATATTCATCGATTGGTGTTTTCTTTCCGTAACCACCATCGGTTGCAGTAAATACAAATGAGTTTCCTTCGAGTTGTGAATTAACACGCGCCATTGCAAGCAATTCATCTCCTGCACGGAATTTCATTCCGATGACACCACTTGTGGAACGGCCCATTGGTCGCAGTGATTCATCATCTGCAGTAAATCGAAGTGACATGCCTTTTTTGGAAACCAAAAGAAGTTCATCGCCCTTATTAACAAGGGATGCGCTAACAACTTCATCGCTGCCTTTGAGTGAAATTGCAATAAGTCCACCTGTGCGAGGTGAGTCATATTCAACCAGTGGAGTTTTCTTAACAAGTCCACTCTTAGTTGCAAGTACTAAATAAGGGGCTGCTTCATAATCTTTCAAGGACAGAACTTGTGCGATTTGTTCTTCTGGTTTAAATGCCATCAAGTTTGCAACGTGTTGTCCGCGAGCGTCGCGACCAGCATCTGGTAATTCGTGGACCTTGGCGCGATACACACGACCTTGGTTTGTAAAGAAGAGCAACCAATCATGAGTGGACGCAACAAAGAAGTGGTCGACAACATCGTCTTGTTTAAGTGCCGCACCTTTTACTCCACGGCCACCACGACGTTGTGATCGGTATAAATCAGCAACTGTGTGCTTTGAATACCCACCATGTGTAATTGTGACAACTACATCTTGATCAGGAATTAAATCTTCTGCAGAAAAATCGCCTTCGCTGGCAACAATTTGTGTGCGTCGTTCATCGCCATATTTTGCAACTAATTCTGAGAGCTCTGTTTTGATTATTTCGCGCTGCTTTTCAGGGCTAATTAAAATTGCATTGAGTTCGACGATGTCTTTCATTAAACCGTCGTACTCATCGTTGATCTTTTGACGCTCAAGGGCTGCGATACGACGCAACTGCATATCTAAAATTGCGTTGGCTTGAATCTCATCAACATCGAGAAGCTTCATCAACCCGGTGCGCGCTTCTTCGGGGGTTGTGCTTGCGCGGATTAAAGCAATAACAGCATCGAGTGCATCTAACGCTTTGAGATAGCCGAGCAGGATATGAGCGCGCTTTTCTTTTTCTGCCAAGCGGAATTTTGTGCGGCGAACAATTACTTCTACTTGGTGCTCGATGTAATAACGAATGAATTCATCTAAACGCAGTGTGCGCGGTACGCCATCGACAAGTGCCAACATGTTGGCGCCGAATGTGTCTTGTAATTGTGTTTGTTTGTATAGGTTATTGAGAACAACTTTAGGGATAGCTGTGTTTTGCAAAACGATAACAAGGCGTTGACCTAAACGTTCGTTACCTTCATCTCGAACATCTGCAATTCCTTTTATTTTTCCATCTTTAACTAATTCGGCGATCTTTAGCGCAAGGTTGTCTGGGTTAACTTGGTATGGAAGTTCTGTGACAACTAAACATGTGCGCTTATTGATCTCTTCAACCAATACAACTGCGCGCATCATGATTGAACCGCGACCTGTGCGATAGGCCTCTTCTATTCCAGTGCGTCCAACAATGAGTGCTTTCGTTGGGAAGTCTGGACCTTTAACGACAGTTAGTAAGTGTTTTAGTAATTGATCAGATGCTAAATCTGGGTTTTCAAGTGCGTAGATAACACCTTCGCAGATTTCGCGGAGATTATGCGGAGGAATATTTGTTGCCATTCCAACTGCAATACCTGCAGAACCATTGACTAATAAGTTTGGTAAACGAGATGGCAATACATCTGGCTCTTGTGAGCGGCCGTCATAGTTTGGTGAAAAATTAACTGTGTCTTCATCAATATCGCGCATCATCTCCATTGCAAGTGGAGCTAAACGCGCTTCTGTATAACGCATTGCAGCAGCTGGATCATTGCCGGGAGAGCCGAAGTTTCCGTTTCCATCTACGAGTGGATAACGAAGTGACCATGGTTGAGCTAAACGAACTACAGAGTCATAAATCGCAGTGTCACCGTGTGGGTGGTAATTACCCATAACGTCACCAACGATGCGAGAAGATTTGTAATAACCCTTATCTGGTCGATAACCAGCGTCATACATTGCATACAAAACACGACGGTGTACTGGTTTTAATCCATCTCGAACATCTGGAAGTGCGCGACCGACAATAACTGACATCGCATAGTCGAGATATGAACGTGCCATCTCAACTTGTAGATCGACTTTTTCAATGCGATCAAAATCTGGTTTGTTTGTTAAGTCATCCATTAGATATCCAAGAACCTAACGTCTTTAGCGTTGCGCTGAATAAATGCACGACGTTGTTCTACGTTTTCACCCATTAATACAGAGAAGAGATCATCGGCTGCTGCTGCGTCCTCAAGAGTTACTTGAATAAGCACGCGATGTTCTGGGTCCATTGTTGTATCCCATAATTCCTTTGCTGGCATTTCACCTAAACCTTTAAAGCGTTGGATGCCATCTTCTTTTGGAAGTCGCTTTCCTGCTTCTAGTCCTAATTTAATAAAACCATCTCGTTCGCGATCAGAGAATGCGTATTGCACTGGTTCTTTGCCGCCCCATTTTAGTTTGTATAGAGGTGGTTGCGCTAAATAAACAAAACCTTGTTCGATAAGTGGGCGCATAAATCTAAAGAGAAGTGTGAGTAGCAGTGTGCGAATGTGTTGTCCATCAACATCGGCATCTGCCATCAAAATAATTTTGTGATAACGAAGTTTTGCAATATCGAAATCATCATGCACGCCCGTACCAAGGGCTGTGATAAGTGCTTGTACTTCATTGTTTTGTAGTACGCGATCGATGCGTGCTTTTTCTACGTTTAAAATCTTTCCGCGGATAGGTAACACTGCTTGGTTACGTGAATCGCGTCCACCTTTTGTTGAGCCGCCCGCAGAGTCACCTTCGACAATGTATAGCTCGCACTTTGCAGGATCAGTCCATTGGCAATCTGCAAGCTTTCCTGGCATTCCGCGTCCCTCAAGTAATCCTTTGCGATTACGAGATAAGTCGCGTGCTTTACGCGCTGCAACGCGCGCTGCTGCTGCATCGATACTCTTTCGAACAATTTCTTTTCCTTCTGCAGGATTTTGTTCAAACCATGCAGATAGTGATTCGTTTACTGCTTTTTGTGTAAAAGATTTTGCTTCTGTGTTTCCAAGTTTTGTCTTTGTTTGACCTTCAAATTGTGGTTCGCCTAACTTGATAGAAACAATCGCGGTTAAACCTTCGCGAACATCATCTCCTGTAAGGCGATCTTCTTTCTTGCGAATAAATCCTTGTTCTTCGCCAAACTTATTTACAATTGATGTAAGCGCGGTACGGAAACCTTCTTCGTGTGTTCCGCCCTCGTGAGTATTAATGGTGTTTGCAAATGTGTAGACCGACTCTGAAAAACCTTCATTCCATTGCATTGCTACTTCTAGCGACATGCGGTTTTTGTTTTCGGCGGCTTCAAAATAAATAATTGATTTGTGGGTTTCGCCGCGGGTTGAATTGAGGTGTTTTACGAAGTCAGCAATTCCGCCGTCGTACTTATAGCGCGCATGTAATTGCTCGCCTTTTTCATCGACGTGACCTGCACGTGCATCGGTAAGTGAAATTGTCAGGCTTCTATTTAAAAATGCCATTTCGCGAAAACGTGCGGATAGAATTTCAAATGAAAAATCTGTAGTTTCGAAGATTTCTTCAGATGGCCAGAATTGAACAGTTGTTCCGGTTGTCGTAGATGCTTCACCTTTTTTAAGTGGCGCGGTTGGTACACCAAGTTTGTAACTTTGTGACCAATGAAAACCATCGCGTTGTACAAAAACTGAGAGATCAGAGCTCAATGCGTTAACAACTGAGATACCAACACCATGTAAACCGCCAGAGACTGAGTAACCACTGTCGCCGAATTTTCCGCCGGCGTGCAAAACAGTAAGTACAACTTCGAGTGCTGGTTTTTTCTCAACTGGGTGCATATCAACTGGGATACCGCGGCCGTTATCGACGACTTGAACGCTGCCATCTGCCATAAGAGTTACATTTATTTCATCGCAGTAACCAGCGAGTGCTTCATCGACAGAGTTATCGACTACTTCATAAACCAAGTGGTGCAATCCGCGCTCACCGGTTGATCCGATGTACATGCCTGGGCGTTTTCTGACAGCCTCAAGTCCTTCAAGGACTGTGATTGCGCTAGCGTCGTAATTACCGCTTTTGCCTGGCATGAAACTCCTCTAAAAGCCGCTGGGTGGGAATTCCCCACGAGCACGCTGCTTATCCTATCCGTAAATCCGAGCAGGTTTGGCGCAAATAAGGCGTAGGAGTGGGTATAGCCGAGCGCAAATCCGCAGGTTGAGGGTGGTTACTAGGTTGAGCTTGTTTTCAACCTTTAGTTGTAGGTGTCGCGGGGGCCTCTGGCATCGCGCGTAGATCTGATTCCGCGCTTCCATGAAGGAGTGTTTGGTCCGATGATTACAACCGATTCGATTGTTGCGCCAAATGGATTATTTTGAATTGTTTTTAAAATTTCGTTTTGCACAAGTGTTAATTGTGTTGCCCATGCAGTCGATGTTGTTTGAATTGTTAAAACATTTTCGTTAATTGAAACAGGGGAAGCGTGTTGTGCAATATCTGCACCAACAATTGTTGCCCATTGTGTAAATAGTGAACCTTCTGCGACTCCGGATTTCCATTCTCGTTCTTCAATCAGGCTTGTTAAGACTTCACCGAGTAGTTGTGGGTCGGTCGCGATGTTATTTCGAACTTCAATAACTTTTCTTTTTTTAATCACACCGGTTTTAAATGAGCGGAACAAATCAATTGCGAGATCGCGTTTTGCCATTAACTTCTCACTTTCTTAACCAAGCCAGGTGTTACGTAATATTTTTCAGTTAACAACTCTGCAGGTAAATCACTTTCAACCGCTGCTGTAATAATTGTTTGTTCTGCTATTTGCGCCACTGATGTTAATTGTTGACGGCGGGATGTGTCTAGTTCGGCAAAAATATCATCGAGGATAAGAATTGGTTCAGCGCCCTCTGATTTTAATAAGTTAAATGAACCAATGCGCAGCGCGATAGCAATTGACCAGGATTCTCCGTGGCTGGCATATCCTTTTGCAGGAAACTCTCCAAGTTGTAAATGTAAGTCATCTCGGTGTGGTCCGATAAGTGTTACGCCGCGTTCAACCTCTTGATAAGAAACTTCTGCTAAACGCTCTGTAAGAATCTGCGCGTTTTTCTCAATATTTGTTGTTAAACCTTCTGTGCTTGATTTATAAGCAATACTCGCAGCTTTTACTTCATTGAGGTTGGCATAGTTTTTAGCAACCCAAGGATTTAGCGCCTCGACCAAAGCAATACGTTCTGCTGTTAATTGGGCTCCGAAGTTAATAAGTTGTTCACTCCATGGCGCTAGTGCGTTGGCTGAAGATCTTGTTTTAAGTAAAGCGTTGCGTTGTTTAACAACACGTTCGTAATCAGCAATAACACCTGCTATTCGAGGGGTACGAGTTATTAGTAATTTATCGAGGAAATCGCGGCGTTGATTGGGGTCTCCGCGCACTAGATCTAAATCTTCTGGAGAGAAGTAAATAACTTGGCAAGCGCCCAATATTTCGCGTTGGCTTCGGGTGGGGTTTTGATTTAAACGCGCGCGGTTTGCTTTATTTAAATTAATTTCTAAATCAACCTGCAGTGTTCGATCATCACGGGTTATTTCTGACCGAATAATTGCTTGATCACAACCTAAAGCGATAAGTGGTTGGTTGTTAGAAACACGGTGAGATGAAAGAAAAGATAAATAAATTATTGCTTCGGCGATATTTGTTTTACCGCAACCGTTGTCACCAATAAATGTAGAAACTCCAGGAGCGAACTCCAATGAGAGCTCTTTGTAAGAGCGGAAGTTAGTAAGTTCTAACTTTTTAATACGCATGCGCGGCCTATGAGGCGTAGCGCATTGGCATTAATAAGTAGCGATAGTTTTCGATTGCGGCTGAATTTGATTCTGCTTTGCCCATCAAGATCGCTGGCTTACTCGAACCAGTAAATGAGATCTGCACAAATGGTGTGCCAACTGCTTGTAAACCATCTGCTAAATATGTTGGGTTAAAAGCAATTGAAATTGGTTCGCCGGTTAACAAAATATCGAGAACTTCAGTTGCTTGTGCGTCTTCGCCTGCGCCAGCTTCGAGAGATAGTTGTGCGTTTGCAAACTCAAGACGTAATGGAACAGTTTTATCTGTCACGAGCGCAACACGGCGTACTGAGTCTAAAAATGGTGCGACTTCAATAACAGCGGTGCTTGTGATTTCTTGCGGTAATAAATGACGGTATGGAGGGAATGTTCCATCCAACATACGCGATGTCATTGTTTTGCCGTCTCCAGAAAAACCAGCGAGGCGGTCATTGCTCGCACTTGGTGCAAGTGAGACAGAAACATTCTTTGCGCCGACTAGTGATTTAGCCGCATCTGCAATTGTGCGAGCGCGCAGCAACGCTGTTGTTGAAACACCAGGTTGTGATGGCGACCATTGAATTTCGCGTACCGCTAAACGGTAGCGATCTGTTGCAGCTAACGTCACAGTGTTCTCATTTACTTCAATGTGTACGCCTGTAAGTGTTGGTAGTGAATCATCGCGGCCCGCAGCAATTGCGACTTGTGCAACAGCGTTTGCAAATGTGTCACTTGCAATAACACCCGTTGGTTCTGGTAACTCTGGAAGGTTTGGATAATCAGTGAGTGACAAAGTTGGAAGTGTGAACTTTGCAGATCCCGATGTAACTAATACACGTGAGCCATCTAAAGAAATAGAAATAGGTTTATTTGGAAGTGAGCGAGTGATTTCGGCTAACAATCTTCCAGGAACCAATACTTTTCCTTTTTCTTTAATCTCGGCTGCGAAGTGAGCCTTGCTAGATGTTTCTAAATCTGATCCAGATAGAAATACTTCATCGCCACTTGCGTCGATAACTATTCCAAGGAGTGCGGTCATAATTGGACGCGTGGATAGTGAACGCGAAACCCAATTAACGCCATCTACGAGTGCTGATTGTTCGACGGTGAATTTCACGCCGCACCTCTTTCCATCTGGTTGTGTGTAAGTTCTCTTCCGGAGACATTTTTATATATAAAGGTAGTAGTAGTAACTAGCGCGATATCTGTGGGTAAAGATGAAAAGCCCAGTTCAGAGCCTTGGAGTTCTCCACTTTTTCTGTGGGCGAAGCTGTGTGTAACGCGCGCTAACTTCATTACACAACCCCTTTCCTCTACTCACCACTCGAATAACTTGTTGGTTGTCCACAGAAATCGGTTAGATCTCCACAGTTATCCACAAGTTTTCCCCATACTGGGGGTAAACACCCCTAAATAGGAAAATTTGGACTTTTTACGCTTTTGCCTGCTGTTTAATCCTATTTGTCAGCTCTGTCACTTGGTTATAGATAGAACGACGCTCTGCCATTAATTGGCGAAT
>Ga0209298_10001273_pt1 | contig 16548 bp, 16 predicted proteins | sample S_140806_EF_Meta_FD_187325 | JGI IMG/M metagenome (GOLD analysis project Ga0209298, IMG submission 187325) | Freshwater microbial communities from Lake Simoncouche, Canada to study carbon cycling - S_140806_EF_MetaG (SPAdes) (version 2) | ecosystem: Environmental > Aquatic > Freshwater > Lake ...
TTATTTATTTATTTATTTATTTATTTATTTATTTATTTATTTATGTATTTTTATTTATTTTTTATTTATTGAAAACAATACTTTTTTACATAAATTAAAAATGTATTGTTTAGATTTTCACGAATATAAATGATTTAAAGCATATTTATTATTTATCATTATTATATGAAATCAATTCAAGATATTAAACATGCACTTTATATTAACTTAGAAACTAGACCAGACAGAAAGCTTCATGTAGAAGAACAATTTCGTTCTCTCGGAATAAATTGTGAAAGATTTAATGCGATTAAGTTACCAAATGGAGCAGTCGGTTGTAGTATGAGTCATTTGAAATGTTTAGAAACAGCAAAACAAAATAATTGGCCACATTTATTACTGGTTGAAGATGATATTTTATTTACTAACCCAACTTTATTTATTAGTCAGTTAAATTATTTTCTCTCTAATCATACTAGTTTTGATGTTCTTCTTATAGCTGGAAATAATGTACCTCCTTATATACCTGTTGATGAATCATGTGTAAAAGTAACAAAATGTCAAACTACAACAGGCTATTTAGTTCAAAGCCATTATTATGATACTCTTATACAGAATTATAAAGAAGGTATTAAAAACCTTATGAAATATCCAGATAGTCATCGTTTTTTCGCTATAGATAAGTACTGGTTCAAACTCCAAGAAAGAGACAAATGGTATTTAATTATTCCATTAACGGTGATACAAAGAGAAGACTATAGCGATATAGAAAAAAAAAATACTAATTATGGACGTCTAATGCTGGATTTAGATAAAAAGGAACTTTTTAAAAATCAAATAAAAGCACAGTTAAAACAGCAAGCTAGACCTAAATTAAATTTATTCGGACTATAATCGCTTTATAAATTTATTTTCACATATTTTCACATACTTGTTACATGCGTAGTTAATTTTTTCTTTTTTTTATATTTTTGCTTTTTGAAGTTTTATTTTTATGTTTTTTCAAATTCTTTGTTCTTCTAAATTTATGTTGTACATTTTTTTTTAACTTTGAACCACCCTGTTTAGGCATTATATCTTGTTCTTTTTGTTCTTGTTTTAAATATGTTAAATATCCAGCACGAATCTGTGGATCTTCGGCTACTGCGTTTGTTTTAACTACTAGATCAATTATATTTTTATTTAAATCTGGGTTATCAATATTAACGTTAGGATTTACGACAGCATCTAGAATATCATCAACTTTTTCGTCTTCATTTTTTTTTAGTTGTGCATCCACATTGTCTACATTAATTTCTGTAACTTCATTTTTGACTTCATTGTCATTATTTATATTTGCAATAGGCACCACACCATCAGATTGTTTAATTTCTTTGTCGTAGTTTTTAGACAAATTAATTAGGTCAATTTTTAAATCCACAATTAATGCAGTATTGATAAGCGCTATTTCTTTTACGAATGAATTAATTACAGAATTAGGAAAAATTACCATTTTACGCCAATTATAAATACCGTTTATACTTGACATTAAAGAAAATATTTTAATAATATGAGTTTTTAAAATTACCATATGAGGTACATTATTTTCATTTGTGATTTTAAATTCCTCAGTTATAACTTTTAATAAACTTAAAAGATCATTCATTATATCAAATAACTCATGATTTGAACGAATGGTATGTAATGTTTTTAAAATTAACATAGACGACGCAGCTATAAGCAAACCAATCGGAGGAGCGATTGCTAAAGCCGTAGTAGATATTATTCCTAAAGTTATAGTAACATGTTCATTAGTTATTTCTGCTGCACTTTTAATACCAATCTTAAATGCATCAAAATTTACTTCTCTGACTGAATTAGCCTTTTTGTTGTTATAAAATATAGTATCGTTTACTTTTTCTTTTGCTTTTTGGTATATTTTTACTATAAAATTAGTAGGTTTTTTTTCATCAAATAATGGGATCAGTTGTTTATTTAATTCTTGAAATTTTTCATTAAATACATTATTTACGTCCATTAGGCTTTCATTTGGACTACCGTAATATTCTTTTGCTTCGCTTGTATCATTTGGACTAACGGTAAGTACAAATTCTGGTTGTTCTAAATTTTGTGTATTATTATTTATATTGTTAGCTGGTTTTGGTAAGATTTCTTTATTTCTCATTTTAAGTACAAATTCTGGTTGTTCTAAATTTGGTGGGAATTGTTTATTTCCCGATTGTTTATTTCCCATTTATTTTATATAATAATAAAATATTATATAAAAAATATTATATACACCCTTGAACATTTAAGTTCGCACAAGAAGTGAGTGTTTTTTCTAAAATTACTATATATGAATAAATACAAAAGTGATGATTATAAATTAAGTGCGGTTCATTTTTATTTGAAAAATAACAAAAGTATGGACGATGTTTGTAAAATATATAATTGTAAAAAAAGCACACTAAAAGGCTGGGTAGATAGATATAAGAATAACAAAAATGTTTCTAGAAAAATAAGAAAACCGATTTCTTATAAAGTTTAAAAAGAACAAGTTAAAACTGCTTTGAAATTGGTTGATAATAACGAACAACTTACTATGGATGAATTATTATTTGAAATGAAACAAAAATATCCTACATTTGATATTACTAGACAACATTTAGGTAGAATAATCAGGACAAATAACAGAACCAGAAAAAGAACAAGACATCAACACTTTTCTAAAGAAAGACATCATAAACCTACTGATAAAAATAAAGAATTAGAAGATTTCTATAATGAAGTAAGTAAATACCCATTAGATAAAATTATTTGTTTGGATGAAACAAGTATTGGTTCTCATTTGAAACCTTCTTATAGTAGGTGTTATATTGGTAAGCGTTGTGTAATAAAAAGTAATAATAATTTTGTATTTCGTAGTTTTACTTTATTAGTAGCAATAAATTACAAAAAATGTGTAGGAAAAATATTTTATGAAAAAGGTGGAACAACCAAAGAACGAATGGTAGAATTTTTAGAAACACAAATATTTCCAAAATATAAAGACCATTTGATAATATTAGATAATGCTAAAAGTCATAATAATGATATGGTAAAAGAAGCAATACTAAAAAGTGGTAATAAATATTTATTTTCAGTTCCGTATACTCCTAAAACAAATAGCATTGAGATGTGGTTTAATCAAATAAAAACATATATCAAAAAAAACAGAAATGTTTATACTTTTGAAGGATTAGAAAAGAATATTGATAATGCTATTGATAAAGTAAAACCTGAAAATTACAAGAATTATTTTAATTATGCTTATGGAAAGCAATTCAAAACAGAATATAATAGAAAACCATCAACCAGAAAATGTAAGCCTAAAAAATATAAAGAATAATATACTTAAAATTTTCATATTTAGATTAAGTATATTATGAGATTGAAAAGTGAATTATATAAAAAAGAACAAGAAGAAATAATAGATAAAATTTGTAATATTTTAGATTTAACAAATAGAAATACTTATACTTTATGTGAATTAGATAATAATGTTGAAATACAAAAAAAAATAATGGAATTAATACCAGAAATACGAAAATGGTTTTCATTTAATGGTATAAAGGCAGTAGGAGAACCCGAAAAAATAAAAAGACCTTGGTTATCAATAATAAAATATTTTACAAAGAAAAAATATAATTTAGAAAGTAAAGATTTTCAATTTACAGAACACGGAAAATATATTAGAACACATAAGTATATTTTTACAAAATTATAGTATTAACTTCTACATAAAGGACAACACCTATTTTTTATATTTTTTTGTTTATTTTCTATATAATTATCAAATTCTTTTTCTATTTTGATTGTATCTATCCAATGTTGAATGTATTGATTTTCATAATCTATAAATAAATCTGTATTCATCCAATCAGGTCTATTCAATTTTAGTTTATCTCTTTTTTCATTTATTTCTTCTAAAGAGTTTTTGTAGTTATAATTTTCGCTTTCCCATTCCATATATTCGTCTAATTTTTGTCTTCCGTCATCATTCTCAATATCATCATTTACATTATAAGGAAAATCAGGTGGTTCTTTTTGTTCCTTATAATGTTTGGGTCTTTGAGTATCATTACTATTATAACCAAAATAAATAGATTTACAACAATCAATACAAATTTTATGGTTACAATTAGGAAGTTCAATACCTATTTTATTTTGATAACACACAGGACAATTAATAGTATTTACAATATTTATTTTATCATTAAATATACCAAACCCTTTACAACCCTTACAAATCATAATACCATTATAACTAGTTATCATAAACCATACGTTTGTGTATGGTTCATCACAAAAATAACAATCCACCATTTCAGTTTCCATAATATAATTATATAATTTCTATAAATTATATATTTTATTCAATTTTATATATTATTCGTTAAAATATTTAAAATAATAATCTTTAGGAATATTATAGAATGGAAGCCAAAGAAAAACCACCTGAGTTTTTTAAATAAATTAAAACTTCCTTAAAAAGCATACTAAAACACCCTGATATAAACACAAATAAAATTAACGATGCTGTTATTAAAGCAAATAAAATTATGATACATACTTTACAATATATGAAACTTTTTTTACTTTATTATTATGAAAATAATAACCAAACTTTACCTGTTATTAGTAAAGAGTTTATTAATAATACGATGAAAGTTGTTTGTGGCGAAAAAGAAGAAAAAAGAGGCAAACCACCAAAACCTGAAACGCTTATACTAAAAGAAAAACTAACACATTTTTACAAAGAACATTATTTACCTCTTACTCAAAATGACCCTATTGATTATGCTGGTTTGAATACTATGTTGGATTATTTGAAAGAAGATGTAATTACAATGTATGAAAATAACATTCAATTACATTATGTGGATTATGTTGAAAGATATGTTAATGTAATTTGGAAAAAAAAAATTATTACAGAAAAAATAAGAAAATTGGGTAAAACTAAAAAAGAAAGAGAAACCAGAATACGAAATCTTTGTAGTGAATTAAGAAAAATTAAAAATGATTTATTAAATGTAGAAACAAACGAATTTACTTCTAAAACTTATTATCATAAATGGATTAAAGAACAAAAACAACATATTTTACCACAAAAAAAGAAGTTTGAAAAAAGTAGTATTTATTATGATTTGAAATGTAATCCTATTGATTATTTACCTTGTATGGTATTTATGATGAAACAAGTAGAAAATGAAATGGAAAGTATAAATAATGTGTTTCCATTAAGAAGCGAAATTGCTCCAAAATATATTAGATTAGATACAACTACTATTGTAAATTTATTATTTACAAAAAAACAAGGAAATAAAGGAACTTATAAAACCGAAGGCAACTTGAAGAAAAACGAAGATAAAATATGGAAATTTTTCTTTAGAACTGAAAGAAAATGTTTTACAAAAACAGGATATTCCTTTCATCATATGATTTCAACAGATGGTATAGGAGTAAGTATTTTATTTTTACGAAAGGAATTAGTAGGAAAGAAACTTCCAATGATGAAGAAAAAGGTATCAAAAGAATTGTATATTGATGAATTAACAGATTATTCTACTTTACAAAACAAGAGAATAATAGGAATAGATGCTGGTAAATGTGATTTAATTTATTGTGTTGATGGTTCAAATAAAGATGCTACAACATTTCGATATTCACAAGACCAACGAAGAAAAGAAACAAAAACAAAAAAATATAATAATATTATTCTTGCTATGAAAACAAATAAAATAAATAATAAAAATATTATTGAATATGAAACTGAATTATCTCAATATAACCGAAAAACATTAGATATAGAAAAATTCAAAATTTATATTAGAGAAAAAAATCGTATTAATCATATTTTATTTGGTTTTTATCGTAAAGAATTATTCCGTAAGTTGAAATTAGGAAGATACATAAACACAAAGAGAAACGAACAAAAAATGATTAATCAGTTTAATAAAACATTTGGAAATCCAGAAGAAACTATCATTTGTATTGGTGATTGGGAACAAAGAAAACAAATGAAATACAAAGAACCAACATTAGGAAAAGGAATGAGAATTTTATTTAGAAAAAACAATTACAAAGTTTATTTAGTTGATGAATTTAGAAGTAGTTGTAAATGTTCTAATTGTGAAGGAGGAGTATGTGAGAAATTTAGAGTAAGACAACACCCAAATAAAAAGAAAGATGAATTACGATTGGTTCATGGACTACTACGCTGTAAGAGCGGTTGTGGTTTATGGAATAGAGACCGAAATGGTTCATCAAATATCTACAAAATAGCAGAAAAAGCAATAAATAAATTAGAAAGACCAAGTTATTTATGTAGAGAAAGTAATCAAGCACTAAAACCGAGTTGCTATAAACAAACTTTACAAGGGTATGAAAAGACCCAACCTTAAATATTTTTTTAGCACTTTATTGTGCGAACTTAAATGTTCAAGGGTGTAAAAAATGTTGTGTATTGTGTAAAGTTATTTTTATAATTATCTAGTATAAAATTATATTTGTTGCTTTTACAAACTTGAAGGTGTAATAAATAAGAAATATTTATATTTTATTTTCTTTAACTAGTTGTGGAAAATCACTCAACTCAATATCAGTAAAAAATTTATTTGTAGCTATGCTTAAAATATTCGTTTTAAAAAAGGCATCTAAATAATAACCTATAGCATAGTCTTCTAAATACTCTTTACCTATGTATTCTCCCTTATTAATTAATGATGATATAGCACTTTTAGAGAGAAAATAAAACCTACCACTACAGTACTTTGTTTGTAAAATCGGCAAATGTTGCGGAAGCTCAGGATGTATTTTATGGTATTGTGACAAATACGGTTTTGGAACGTCTACTATATAACCGCCGTAGTGCGGGCGCGGACATTTATCCATTATTAGCTTTTTTATTATATCAAAAAATTGCGACTTTACCAATATTTGGTCGTCATCTGTTTTAAATATGTATTTAAAATTATATGTATTGAATACAGCGTTATATGCACTGATTACCTTTTTTGGCAAAGAATTATAGTCGTCTTCAGTTTTCACCCATAAAATACGGTTTTCTTCGTCGAATTTGTATTCGACTTCTAGTGTTTCATCGCCAATTACGTGATAATATATTAGGTAAGAAGGTATTTGTTTTAGCCATGTCATTTTTTGGAACTTTGCTTTTTTTAAATACTTCTTACAATTCATTATAAGCATTATGAAATCTTGATCTATCATATAATAATTATAATTTAAAATATTTAAGTATATATTTTTCTTTAATTTTTTTTATTGTTTTTTTATTATATATTGTTGATACATTATTTTTCCTTGTATCCCATTATTTTCACAAAATTCATTGAAAGCTTTTATTACACCATAATTACCATAACTATATTGGTTCCATTGTATAAATATATCTCCATTGTGCTTTCTTTTTAAATCATCTGTATCAACAGCATCATCTCCAACTATGAAACCATATTTTTTTACTTTTGGATAATATAATTCTAAATCTTTAAGTACATATGTATAACTATGGTTGCCATCTATATATATAAAGTCTATCTCATTCGGTATATCATTTGCCGCTTGTTCTGAAAATTTTCGCACAAATATAACTCTATCGCCATATTTTGTTTTTAATTTATCACGTGTTGCCTCAAATAAACTATTTCCTGTCACGTTGTTAATAGCATCTTCATAATCACTGTAACACACATAAGGGTCTATGCAATATAATACTGAATTTGTGCTATTTTCTAATATAAACTCCGCAAAATTTCCACCGTCTGTTCCAATTTCTACAAATACACCGTTTTTTATACTTTTAACGATATGCGCAATTAAAGTATATCTTGACATTTTATAAGTTATATTGTGAATAATTTTTAAATAATAATTTTAAATAATAATTTTAAATTAAACATATTTCATTAAAAATTTTCATAACATTTTGAGGGTTATAAAACATATAGCCATTTTTACTCATATCATATTTTTCTTTTGTAAAATTAATTAATATATCATATAGTTCATCTGGACTATTATATATAACTGCTTTTTCTTTTAATATTAACAAATGTTCTCTATCTTTTGAGCCACCCCATGTAATTATTGGTTTTTTACATATTGCAAATTCTCCACACGTTAAACCAAATGTTTCACCTCCTATTCTAGCGTGAATTAGTGCATCACAAGTGTTTATAAATTTGCGTTTAAACAGCATATCTGCGTTTCCAGGCAAATATATTATATTTTTATGTTCATAAAATACATTTGTATTCATAAATAGAAAATATATATCATTTCTTATATTTAGTATATTTTTGATTACATCATAAACAAATGAAATGTCGAATGTTTCTTTTCCACCATATCTACCGAGCACTATAGCATTTTCTGGTATTCCAAATGTTTTTCTAAAATTTTCGTCACAATCCGGTAATGTGACAATATAGGGTGTTACTGGATATTTAGTTCCGTTCGATTGATTTATTGTTTCACCGATCGGCGTATATACTTCTCCATGTGGTTGACAAGTTGTAAATACACAATGTATTATGTTTTTACAGTTATTTGATAGTAAGCCATCCCAGGCTCCTGCTTTTTCTATAAATATACGAGAAACAAGATGTAATGAAGTAATAATATCAATATCTTTTTGATCTGAATAATAAAACACGGAAAATCTGTCAGAAAACTTTGTGTATGCTTGTATGTCTACATCATTTTCATGTTTTATCTTTTCATAATCACGTGTTATTATAATGCTTTTGTTACCTAATATTTTTTCGTTATAATCAGCATAGTCATAAATAGCAACTTCTGTTCCTCTTAACGTTAATTTATTACTTAAAAAAGCGACAGTTAGTACCATATTTTAATTAAAATAAAGTATTTAAGTTTGTTATAATTTAAATACTTTTTAATGATAAAATAAAATAAAATAAAATAAATTATGGATAACATTCTTTTCGTAACCGCATATAGAGATATAGGAAGATGTAATTGGGATGTAATTCCTAGAACAAATGAAACATATTGTAATTATTTTTATAAATATGCATCTCGTATAAAATATAATTTAGTTGTTTTTATTGAAGAAAAAATTAAATCATACTTATTAAATAATTATAATTTTAACTCAAACATCACATTTTATGATATAGATTTGCCTGACACTTTTTTTAAAAAATATTTAGATATAGAAAAATCTATTATAAATTCAAGTATATACAAAATAAAAATACCTGAAGATAGACTTGGCGCACCAGAACATTTATATGCCGAGTACAACTTAGTTAACCATAGCAAAATAAATTATATTAGCAAAGCAAAAGAATTATTTGGCAATTATAATTTTTATACTTGGATAGATTTTGGAATAAAGTTGCCTGAAAATTCAACGGTTTACAATAATATTAACTTAAATAATATGCCAAAAAAAATTGTCTATCAAAATTTAGGAGATAAATTGCCAGAAAAAAATTTTGATACCGAACCTAGTATAATGTTGACTTCTCATCATATATATTTTGCTGGTTCTATTTTTTTAATTCACAATGATTGTGTTTTATTATATGAAATGTTGTATGAAAAAAAATTACAAGAATTACATAAACAACATATTGTTGACGACGACCAAAACATTGTTCTTCAACTTTACCTTGACAATAAGGATATATTTTTTATGCCGAGTGTTAAAAATTATCCAGAACTGAATATTTACACCGGTATGAACGAATGGTTCAAGTTGTATGAATTCTTTGCAAAATAAAATAATTACTATAAATAATTATATAAAGGTATCATTATAATATATTTTAATAATAAAAATAATGAAAATATATTTTAACGGTTGGTTTAGTGGATTTATGGACAAAACAAACCCTGGACTACATGTAGATTTTTTTTTAGACTTATTCGAAAAAGTCTATAATGAGGTTTGTGAAATAGGTGGCATACAAAACTCAGATATTTTATGTGAATTCGATACGCTGCTAAATTGTAATGGTACATTAACAAAGTATAAGAAGTGGAAATGCAAGTATTTGTTTAGTGGAGAATCTACAATGCTGTGTGATCCGACTGCTTATGATGTCGTATTGTGCGGAGAACGAAACCATAAAAATATAGTAAACATACCCTTATTTATACCATATTTATATACAAATAATTTTATAAATAAATTAACAGCACCTAAATACATTATAAACGTTCCCAAGCTCGATGTTTGCGTAATTATTTCTAATCCTACTAGTGAAATTCGTAACTACTTTTTAAATGAATTAGATAAACATTTTAATGTAACATATGCTGGTTTATATAAAAATAATATTGGAACATGTATTTCTAGCAAATATAACAGTGAAGAATTTATTAACTTTGTTAGCCAATTTAAATTTATTGTTTCAATGGAAAATAGTAGAAATGATACTTATATAACAGAAAAAATAATTCACGGACTACTAGCAAATACAATACCTATATACTGGGGTTCAACAAGAGTTTTTGATTATTTTAATAAAAACCGTTTTTTATACTTAGATGAAATAAATAACATTGATTTTGTTATTAATAAAATGAATGAGCTTGCACAAAATACCAACGAATGGACCAAAACTGTAAGCCAACCAAATTTTACAAGTGGAGGATTAAATAGAAATATAAATGCAATAGTTGACGACATAATTTGTGTATTAAGCAAAGAATGCTGGAGCAATATTTCACGTGTATATTGCATTAATAATTATTTATTTGAACCTTATCGCAATGATATGTTAAGAAGTATGTTTAATGATCTAAAAATAGAAAAAAAATTTGTAAAATATATTAGTCCAACATATAAAACAACAATTACCAATAAAATTTACGATAAATATACAAAAAACCAACTTGTAAGACATTTGAGATATGACAATTTGAAATATGGCGAACTATCACTATTTTTTAATTACCGTGCGGTTTTAGAAGACATAGAGAAAAATTATAAAGATGGATTATTTTTAATATTTGAAAGCGACGTTACAGTTTCTAAAGATATAACTAAATTTAACGATTTTTTAAATTTTATAAGCAAAAAAGAGTTTGACTTAATACACTTAGGTCATTTTGATGCAGGAATTTTTAGCAATTTGATGGCAGATTTTCCGACTGGTTACAGATTAGAACCTGAAAAAATTAACGAAGACGTGTTAGCATACCATTCGAAAAACACACTTAATAAACCATATATAGAAGATATCACTACAGAATTAGACCCGTTTAGAGTTATAAGAAAATTTAATACACGATGCACTGATTCTTTTTTATGGAAATATTCTGGAATAGTAAAATTTCTTAATTTTATGAGAACATTTGAAGACTATAGTAGCCCTTTTGATTATTATATGTGTAATTATTTTGAAAATAATTTAGATTTTAAACATTATTGGTCTGTAGATGAATTTTTTAATCAACAAAGTAACTCAGGTTTAATTAGTTCTACACTAAGATAAAATAAAAATTATTACACCAACCAAAAAGAATAATGAGACAATTTAAACCAATATGAGTTATAGATTAATCTATTCAGATTAACAACCAACTTGAAGAGGGGTTTTTTACTGAATTTTCTCATTTAAAAAGCAGTCGAAAAACTGAACCTATTTTAATAGATGATTTTATAAATCACATCAAAACAAATTTTATAACATTAGACCGTTTATCATGTTAATATATTATAGTGCTATTTTAAAATATTCTAACAAATTATTATCAATCCAATTGCCATCCACATTTTCGGGATTTTCTAACTTATCAGGGTGTTCGAAATAATCATATGTAATATCTTTTGTTTTATCTGTTTTATACTAATAAAATTGTTGTGAACTATCTACTGTTAATGGTAATTTTTTATTGGAATTGATGTAATTCGTAATCATATTTAATTTCATAGAACAACATGAAAAAAAACTGGCATTATGTGTTGTAATTAAAGTAGACATTATATAATATATTCACAATATATATATATAAAGACTTGACGCAATAATAAATATGAAAATTTTGTTTATAAGTGTTGGCATCCACGAAAAAAATTTAAATGCTTTAAAAATGTATAACAACGAATATCATGACGTACATAATGTAAATGATTTAAAAAACATAAATTTAAACGATTATGACTGCGTTTATAGTCCACATATACCTATCAATGTATCAGAATATCCTCATACGAAATTTATTTTTGGTCCGCATTTCAGCGTTTTTCCAGAAAAAAATAAAATGGATATTATTAGACAAAGCAAAAATGTCATATACATTCAGCCTAGTGAATGGGCTAAAAATGTGTGGACCAAAAATTCATTATGCAACGGACTGCGTATAGAAACTTTACCTTTCGGTCTAGATACTCATACATTTAGTCCTGATAAATCAATTAGCGAAAGAGATAAAGTATTTATTTACTGTAAGAGACGTCAACCACACGAATTACATTTTTTGCTACTTTTTCTTCAAAAATTCAACATAAATTATAAAATATTTGACTATGTAAATAGGTATTCAGAAAAAGATTATATCGATTATTTAAAACAATCAAAATATGGAATTTGGTTAGATGCACATGAAAGTCAAGGTTTTGCACTTGAAGAAGCACTTTCGTGTGATGTTCCTTTGCTAGTCTGGAATATTAGATATATGAGTCAAGAATGCGGTAGCAATTATGATGATATTCCGGCAACTACGATACCATATTGGGATAATAGGTGTGGCGAATATTTTTATGAATATACTGAACTTGAAAATGCTTTTAATGAGTTTATAAAAAAAATAGAAACATATAAACCGCGAGAATATATATTAGAAAATTTATCCATAAAAAAATGTGAAGAAAAATTTATTAATTTAATAAATAATATATAATATATAATTATTGCTTAAAGCAATTGAATTTATTTAATTTATGTCAATTACTTTCTCTAGCTGTTTTTATATTATTAGTTCTAAGTTTAGTCCAGATACTTATGTTAAATGGATGAATAATTTTATTTCTATAGTAAATGAGTTCAATTTAGTTATTTACACTGATGAGAATAGCGCGAAATATATAAATACAAACGGTAACCCAAATATAAAAATAATTATTAAGCCTTTTGAAAAATTTTATAACTATAAGTACAAGGATTATTGGATTGCAAATCACGAAAAAAACGTATTGCTAAATAATATCTCTTGTTGGGAATTAAATATGTTATGGGCCGAAAAAATTCACTTTGTAAAAGAAACAATAGAGACGAAATATTTTGACACAGAATTTCACGGTTGGTGCGACATTGGTTATTTTCGAAATAACAAAAAGGATTTAAATACCTGTTTTCTCTCTAATTGGGCTTCTAAGTCTAAAATTTTAATGTTTGATAAGGAAAAAATTTCGTATGCTTGTATAAATAATAGTCATGATTATATTAACAACTTACATAGTATTGTAAATAATAAAAATGCAGAAGGTTTACCTGTTGTACCCATACCACATTATCAAAACTCAATAGCAGGTGGGTTCTTTATATTACATAAAAATAAAATTAACTGGTGGGCTGAAACGTTTGATAATAAATTAGTATTATATTTTAAAAATAATTATCTAGTAAAAGACGACCAAATTATTTTACTCGATTGTATAATGACCCAACCGGATTTTTTTTGTTTATTTAGAGAGAATAATCCAAACTACGATAATTGGTTTATGTTCCAAAGAATACTTATTTAAGTATCACGTTTAATTTAAAGATTTTTTGTATTAATAACTATTAATACAAAAATATGATTAGCATTTTAATGCCTCTTTATAATGGTGTAGAATTTTTAAATGAATCCGTTACGTCTGTATTAACGCAAACTTCTGATTGCTGGGAGCTATTAATTGCTGTAAATGGTCACCCACCTATGTCTGACGTATACATGACGGCAAAAGCATATGAACAAATAAATAATAAAATACGTGTTTTTGATTTTCATACTATTAAAGGTAAAGCTAATACGCTTAATGAAATGGTAAAGCATTGTTCTTACGATTACGTTGCAATTCTCGACGTCGATGATATATGGCATCCAAATAAGCTAGAAATTCAATTACCATATTTAGAAAACTATCATGTAATAGGTTCGAACTGCGTTTGGTTTGGTGAGATAGAAAATGTTGTTCCTCCAATACCTTTGGGAGACATTAGTTCATTTGATTTTAAATTTGTAAATCCTATTATCAATTCGAGTTCCATAATAAAAAAGACATTATGTTATTGGAGCTCTGAGTATTATGGTGTTGAAGACTATGACTTGTGGTTGCGTTTAAGACAACAGGGAAAAAAGTTTTTTAATTGTACGGAAATATTAGTAAAACATAGAATACATGGTGGGTCCGCATTTAATTCAAATCAAAAACAGTCAGTCGATCTTAGTATTTTATTACAAAAATACTAAAAATATTTACACCTTTTCTCATATAAAATGGGCGTTTTATATGAGAAAAGGTGTAAAAACTTTATACATCAATTTTTTTCCAGTGTACAGGACACAAATCTTTCACATTATTCCCAACAATTTCACCAAACCATACAGAAGGATAGCAAACAATATTGTCTTTGTTAGAATTAAAATATGCACCCCACCAGCTAAACGAACTATTTGCTATAATATTATGATGACAACAACTCATTAAAAGCATTTGTTCCCAGTCAGCCAATGAATTCTCTCCACGAATGAATGAATAATCAGGAAATATACTCACCAGTCTATTGACCATTTTTAGAACATCTTCATGATCGTCGTCTTCACAAAAATAAAGGACATTATAATGTCTTCCGACATTGCTATTATTAATCGTAGTTATATGTTGAATATATGTTAATGCTCGTTCGTAATAGTCATAAGTTGTTAATGGATGGTAATGTTGCATACTTTTATAATCACCAATTCTGAAATGCATACTTATTGTATTTTGTAAATAACCATTCGTTAAGTTAAGTTTTTTCTTTAGTGTTTCCTTTTTGGTTTCTAATCCAATAAGCCGTATAATGATATTATAGTTTTCATAAAAGTATTTATAACTCTGAAAATAACCGTATAGCATAACATTTGTATTTGGATTATCATTTATTTTTAAAGTTTGATATGTAAATCCGTTTTCTCTTATTACTTCAATGTTTAAAGGCAACTCTTTAATTAAAAAAGGTTTTAAATTATAAAAAAAATTAGTCCAAAAAGTATATCGGACAGTTGTAGATCCACCTCCTAGTTTGTGAACATTTAAAAATTTAAATGGTTGTTTACAGTCAATTGCGTAAGAAATAGTAGCAAAAATTTGGAAAAGTTGGTTACCTAGACCACCCATTAAGTTACAAGTAATCATTTATATATTATAATAAACTGTTATGTTTAAGCCCTTAATTCTGCCAATTTATTTTTTCACCTAAAATATTTTCTACTTTTATAAATACGTTAGAACCGAAAAACCCGCGTGACGCAGCCATAGGTGAAGGATGAACACATTCAACTATTCTCTCTTTATCTGAAATAAAACTACTTTTTTGTTTAGCAAAGTTACCTAGAAGTAAGAAAACACATGTTTTATTATGTTCGCTGATAAACTTAATAACTTTATCTGTGAAACCTTCCCATAATTCCATATGGCTACCTGGTTTTCCTTTTATAACAGTTAAAGAAGAGTTCAATAAGAAAATATTCTCTCTATAAAACCATTCTTCTAAATTACCAGAGAGAAATTTATAACCACGATCAGGGAATTCTGTTTGTAACTCTTTATAAATATTTTTAAGCGAGGGAGGAATAATAACACCTGTTGGAACTGAAAAACTTAATCCATGTGCCTGGGCTTGTCCATGATAAGGGTCTTGACCTAATAATACGACTTTACATTTTTTAACGTCCATTTCAAATACGCGAAATAAATGGTTCCTATCTGGATAAACTATATCCGTCACAGAATATATTTTATCTATATCGAATTTGAATTTATCGAATAGTGGTTTCCAAGACACGTGTATATAATCCATATTTTACAATATAATATATATTAGATATACTACTTTCTCTCTATATATTTTTATTAAATTTTTAATATTTTTAAAAATGAATTATATTTATAACTATATAGCAAAACAATAAATATAATTATAATAAAAAGATGTTTACTGAGACTTTCAGGCCTAAAAAACTAGATGATTTTATTGGAAACAAATCAATTATACAACCTTTTGTAAAATGGCTTTTAACATGGGAACCGTCAAATAAAAAAACAAAATGTGCACTAGTTTCGGGTTTATGTGGAACAGGTAAATCTTTGCTAGTTGAACTAGTTTGTAATAAATATAACTATAATATTATTAATCTATCTATTGACGAAGAGAGAAACAAGGAACATATAACAAATATTATAAAACCTCTATTAAAAACTGTCAAAACTTTTGATGGCCAGGATAACATTTTAGTTGTTAGCGATATAGATTGTGGTAATGATTATGGTTTTATATCATGTTTAACCGAATGTATTAAAGAAAG
>Ga0209298_10001274_pt1 | contig 16537 bp, 18 predicted proteins | sample S_140806_EF_Meta_FD_187325 | JGI IMG/M metagenome (GOLD analysis project Ga0209298, IMG submission 187325) | Freshwater microbial communities from Lake Simoncouche, Canada to study carbon cycling - S_140806_EF_MetaG (SPAdes) (version 2) | ecosystem: Environmental > Aquatic > Freshwater > Lake ...
CAAGGGCGTGAACGTTTTCATGGAAAAGCCGATCTGCACAGACGGCCCCACCGCCCGTCGCTTGCTCGCTTTGAACGAAGAGGCCAAAAAGAAGAACCTGAAGGTCGGTGTCGGTCTCATGTGCCGCCACTGCCGCGTGCGTGGCGAGCTCTTCGAGCGCATCCAGGGCGGTGAGATCGGCGATCTCTTCATGCTGCGTGCCTACCGCATGCAGGGCATCATCGGCAGCGTCTTCACCCCGCGCCGTGACCCGAAAGCGCATCCGAACGAGCTGCTCTGGCAGATCAAAAACTTCCATAGCTTCCTTTGGGCCTCCGGCGGTGGTTTCAGCGACTTCAACATCCACAACATCGACGAAGCCTGCTGGATGAAGAACGACTGGCCGGTCGAGGTGCAGGCCAGCGGCGGCCGCACAGATCGCGGCGACAACGTGGACCAGAACTTCGACCACTACTCCTGCGAGTACACCTTCAAAGACGGCGCGAAGCTCTTCCTCGAAGGCCGCACGGCGTTGAATGTCCACACGCAGTTCGCCACCCAGGTGCATGGCACCAAAGGCTGCGCCATCGTCTCCACCGCCGGCCACTTCCCCTCGAAAGCGATGTCCTTCAGCGGGCAGGACTTCACCAAGCGTGAAAACCTCCTCTGGCGCGGCAAGCAGCCAGAAGGAAACCCCTACGATCTCGAGTGGGAAGACCTCGTGAAGGCCATCAGCGACGACAAGGAATACAACGAAGTCGAGCGTGGCATCAAATCGAGCGTCACCACCGCCATGGGCCGCTGGGCCGCTCACACCGGGCAGCGCATCACCTACGAAGACTATATCAACAGCCCCTTCGAGTTCTCCCCCGGCGTGGAAAACCTCACCATGGACGGTCCGCCGCCCATCGTCGCCGACAAGGATGGCAATTACCCCTTCCCGAAAGCCGGCCAATTCAAGGACCGCGAATACGCCATGGAACCCCAGGCGAATCCGTTCCCGCTGATCAAGTTCGGCGCGTAAGCCTCATCGCCCTTCACCACCGCCGGATCAGACCGATCCGGCGGTTTTTTGCGCCTGTTCAGAGCATCCGTTCGGCGGCGGCATGCATCATCTCCAGGAAGATGCCCTCGCAGCGGATCGGGATGACATCGAAAGGCACGATCTCGCCGTCGTCACAGCGCATGACGTTCTTCTCCAGCCCATCAAAAAGCGCCACGCCATCTTCTGGGCGGAACAACGTCCAGGCGCTGATGAAACGAAAGCCGTTTGCGAGCATCTAGGCACTGATTTCAGCGAGACTCGCGGGCCGCCCTTGGGCGATGAGCTGGGCTGTGACGGCATGCAGCCGCTTTTCCGTCGCGATGAAGCCCGCCAGCCGCGTGTGGCAGCGCGGGAAAAGCTCATTCAGCAGCAAAAGCCGCCGAAGGTATTGCAGCGGCGTTCCCTCCACCGTCGTGAACCAGTGGCAAATATCGCGATACCGCGATTTCGGCAAACAGGCGGCGTAAAAGCCGAATTCCGGCCCGATGGTGACTTTGACGATGCGGTCGAGGTATTCGCGTGACTGCACCAAATCGTGTTCCCGGCCCCCTTTGACGATCCGGGGCAGATTCTGCTCTGAAATCAGAAAATCAGCCTCCGCCGCCCATTCGCGAAGCGCGGCTACTTGCCGCCCAAGTTCGTCTGAATCAAAGGTGCGCCCATGTTCTTCTCGACCATGCCCCACAGCTCGTCGAAGCCCATCGTAGGCGGCTCGGAGGAGATCGACTCGACTACTTTGGAGGAGTCTTTGTTGGAGACTACCTTCTTCAAAGCGGGCGGAGGTTGGATCGGAGGACTCCATGCGGGCATGGTGGCGACGACGGACATGAGTTCAAGGTAACGGCCAAAAGCCGCACGGCAATCATTTACTCCTCCGTCACCAGATGCACGACACCGGCCGGATTCTTGATCCAGAACGCGGCCATGCCCTCCGGCAGGGGCTCGACTTCATCACAACGAGTGATGTGGGCCGCTTTGAGATGCTCTGCCGCTGCGGCGATGTCCGTGGTACGGACTTCGAGCCACACCTCGGTCTTGGCGATGCCTTCCACCCGGTCAATCCAGAGGTGTTTGCCGCCGCCGTAGTCAAAACGCACGGTTTCGGCCTCGCGGCTCACCACACGGAAACACAGCATCTGCTCATAAAACGCGACCACGGCCTCAAACTCGGCCGCAGGCACTTTCATGGCGATGTTGTCGCCGGGTTGGAAGAGTGGAGTGGTCATGTCACGGGTCTTTTTTGACGGATGCTTTGGATGACTGCGTCAAAATCCGGCCCCACGAATGGATCGGCCTCCATCTCCGCATCTCGCCGCTCAACCTCGGCTAGCCAGACGCTATCCATGACTTCCCGCACTTCATCTGACGTGTTCATCTTGGACGTGTCCATGTTTTGTTGGGGTAGAGAAATTCGCGCCAGCGTCGTGGAGTGCGGTGGCAAAGATGCAAGGGGCACCTTGCATCGACGACACCGCCGTCGAGCGCAGCTAACATGCTCTCAGGCCTCAGCGAACCGTCCGGCAGACGAAAGCGGTGTGGCGCTGACGCTTCCCACCGCACTCCACGACGCTCACGCGATACTCGGTGCTCCCGAATGCTCGTGGTGCTTAAGGGGGATACCTCACCCCGCCGCTTCCACCTTCTCACCGGCGAGCTTGGCGGCGCGTTCGGCGAGTTCGATGTGGAATTGCTCGGGCGTGGGCTCGGCACCTTTGGTGCGGGTGCGGGCGAACCAATCAGCGAAGATCTCGCCGGGCTGGCGCTCGGCTTTGAAGGCTTCGAGGAAGGCTCGTACTTTGCCCGGAATGTCATCGCCGAGGACGGACTTGAATTCGAGGCCGGCGAGGGCGTTGCCACGGATGCTGCCGCCGACGAACATGGCGTATTTGTTCGGCGCACGACCCACGAAGCCGAAATCGGCGTTGTAGGGACGGCCGCAGCCGTTCGGGCAGCCGGTCATGCGGAAGAGGATGGGTTCGTCTTCGAGGCCGAGTTCCTTGAGGATCGGATCGATCTTGTCGAGGATGCCGGGGAGGGCGCGTTCGGATTCGCTGAGGCTCAAACCGCAGGTCGGCAGGGCGACGCAGGCGTGGGCGACTTTGCGGGCGCGGGTGAATCCAGCCTCATTGGCATGCACGACGCCGTGTTTGGCGAGGATGGCATCGACGGCGGCTTTTTGCTCGGGGGCGACATCCGCGATGATGAGGTTCGTGTTAGCCGTGACGATGAAGGGCAGCTTCAGCGCCGTGGCGATCTCGGCAAAGCAGGTGCGATACTGCGGACCGTTTTCACGATCGACGACGCGGCCCATGTTGATGTAAACGCAGCAGTAGAGCTTGCCGTCGCCCTGCTCATGCCAGCCCATGTTGTCTTCGACGCTGTCAAAGCTGAGCGGCTTCGGCGATTCGGTGGTGATGCCGGGAAGGCGGCGCACGACTTCGGCGCGGAAGCCGTCGAGGCCCATGGTCTGCACGGTGTATTTCAGGCGGGCGTTTTTGCGCTCGGTGCGGTTGCCGTGGTCACGCTGGGTGGTGACGACGGCTTCGATGGCATCGACGACGTTCGCACGCTGCGCATAAAGCAGCGGCTGGCCGAGGAAGGGGCGTGTGGTGAGCTGGCCGTGGCTCATGCCAAAGCCGCCGCCGACGGTGATGGTGTAGCCTTCGACCTCGCCATTCACGACGTGCGGCACGAGGCCCACATCTTGGGAGTAGATGTCCGAGTCATTGATCGGAGCGATGGCGACGCCGATCTTGAATTTACGCGGGAGATACACTTTGCCGTAGATGGGATCGTCGCCTTCGGGAGCCTTCGTTTGCTCGCGGACGGCTGGATTGACCTCAGGATCTTGAATCCAGTTCGGGTCGATCTTTTCGCCATCGAGCCAGATGTCGGCATAAGCCGTGGAGCGCCAGAGGAAGCGCTGGCTGATCTCTTCGGTGAGCTTTTGCGTGTCGGCATGCACGGCGTCCTTGATTGGCGCGGCAGGACCCATGGTATTGCGCACGACGTCGCCGCAGGCGCCCATCGTCGAGAGGCCGCTGTGGCAGACGTTGCTGATGACTTCCTTCACGCCGCCTTTGAGCACGCCGTGGAGCTGGATGCCCTGGCGGTTGGTGAGGCGCATGTTGCCCATCGCCTTGGTGCAAAGAGCGTCGTGGATCATCCACTGCTCAGCGGTGATGCGGCCGCCGGGCATTTTGCTGCGGATCATGAAGCTCCAGGCCTTTTCCTTCTTCTCCTTGGAAAGCTGGGCACGCAGATCGCGGTCATCCTGCTGGTAGGAGCCGTGGTGCTTCATGAGGATATTGCTGTCCTCCGGGATGCTGGGGGTGCTGGTATCAGCGAAAAGCTCGGCGAGCTGGCCACGGAGGCCGACGGAGGCGAGCTTGATGTCTTCGACGGAGGCTTTGGACATAAAAAAGAGGGTTTGGCAGGTTTTGAGGGCCGCCAGAGTGCCTCAGTTTGAGGTGAAAGCAAGGAGAGGGGGCATCGAATGCCTTCCCGCGTCACATCGCCGGTCTCGCCAGCTCTTTCCAGGGCCCCTGACGGAGCACGATGTCCGGCACGAGGGAACGCCAGCGTTCATCGCCAGCCTCGATCATTTGGCGGACTTCGGCGCTGGTGTGGAAGATGTAGTCCGCATGCGGATCCTCCAGCGGGCGAACGCTGTTCGTATCCAGCAGATAGCGCAAAAGATGGCGCTTCTCGGGGCTGAGCTTCGCGTCATCGGCCCCGAGCACCTTGCCGGTCATCGGATCGCCCATGGGATAGACATAGGCGCGGACCTGATTTTTGAAGAGACGGCCAAAGGACTCCAGCAGGCCGCCTTCGAGGTCGGCGCACCAGCGTTCGTTGAAGAGCTCCTGGAAGAGCGGCTGGCCCAGCACGATGGCGATGGGCATCTGCGTGTGGCGGGCGAGGAAGGCGCTCACGCGGTGGAACTCGGGATACTTCGAGATGAGCACGTTTTTACCCAGGGCCTGGAGCACGTCCGCACGGGCCAAAAACTCGCTGTCAGGCACCTCGCAGCCGGAGGCGAGCAGGTTATGCATCGTCAGTTCGAGGATCTCCACGTTGTCGCGGGCCTGGTCGCCGAAATCGGCGAGGAAGGCGGCCTGACCACGGGCGATCATGTCGAGGTTCAAATTGGTGATCGGATCAAAGCTGCCGCGTTTGAGGAAGACAGGCCTCTTATAAAGCACATCGCTAGCCTGCCAGATTTCCCCATTCGCACCGAACAAGGCGGCGTCGGCAAGGCCGAGACGCACGAGTTTCAGCGCCACGAGGCGGTCTTGATAGTCCAGCGAGGAAAAGGCGGGGCCGCTGAAGTCGATCATGTCGATCTCCACGCGTTTCCGCGTGAGGCCATCGAGCAGGCTGGCGAGGAATTCGTCGATCGAATCGCGGAAGTGGAAGGCAGCGTAGAGCAAATTCACGCCGAGAATGCCCACGGCTTCCGACTGGCGGGAGTTCGCATCGTCAAACAGGCGCACATGCAGCTGGATGTCATTGCTCGGTGCACCGGGCTCGCTTTGAAAACGCAGGCCGATCCAGCCGTGGCATTCTTGATTCGTATCGCTGTAGGCGCGGGCGCGGATCGTGTCCGCCATGGTGAAGAAGCTCGTCGTCTCGCCACGCTTGCCCGCGAGGCGTTGGATGAGCATCGGATACTCGTGCTCCATCATCGAGCACATGCGCTGGCGGGAGACGTAGCGCGTGGCCTTGCCATAGATCTCATCGCTGATCACCATGTCATAGGCGCTCATCGTCTTGGCGACGGTGCCGGAGGCTCCACCGGCGCGGAAGAACCAGTTCGCGATCTCCTGGCCGGCCCCGATCTCCGCGAAGGTGCCGTAGATCTGCTTCGAAAGGTTGATTTTGAGCGCTTTTTCAAGCGTTCCGGGTCGAGGGGCGGAGGTCATGGCTGGGCTGCCATGATGAGCAGGCCACGGGCCGATGCACGGAGCTTTTCTCCGCATCTGATTTCCGCAATTTTACCCAGCAAACCTCAGCGGCGTCCTTCTGGGCAAACAAGATACGAATCTCCGCTGGCGAGCACGAAGCCCATTCGATGGGCACACGATCCCGGCGCATGAGTGCGAGGCTCAAAAGCAGCGCCGTATTGAATGGCAAGCAAAGCGGCAGCAGTCCGGTTTTCACCAGTTGATCGCTCAGACACGGATGCGCCCAGGCCATCGCACAGGCGAGCAAAAGCATCCAGAGCAGGCTGCGAGCATTCAGGCGGAGATAATGACCACCCAGCGCCACAAACATCGCCACCAGATTCATCGCCAGCGAGGCATCGGCGAAGCCGGGAAGCCATCGCGAGCCGATCACGCAGGTGCCAACGGCCACCAGCACCATCAACGCACTTGTTCGCGAATGCCACAGCACGCCGAGAAAGAACCACAGCCAGCACAGCAGCACGCGTGACGAGGTGAACTGCGCCGAAAGCGAGAGTTCACCGCTCAAAAAGCCGCTCACGGCCATCGCAGATTCATGAGCAATCGTTCGCGTGAAGGAAGCGGTGGCTTGGCCCCTCACCCCAACCCTCTCCCCAGGAAGGAGTGTTAGATTTGATGGTGGGTCGTTGGCTGGGGAGAGGGAGCGCGCTTTTGGGTCCCTCTCCCCCGTCAGAGGTTCGCGAAGAACTTCCAGAGTCCCGCCGGGGGAGAGGTTAGGTGAGGGGAAGGTGCGAGCGAGACCCCGCCAAGCATCCGCAAACAGCGGCGCACACAAAACCGCCATCGTGAAGTGCCGACGGGCTTGCTCGGGCTTTTGCTCCGCCAAAGCACACCAGCCCAGTCCAGCCCACGAATCGGCAAAAAAGCCGTCGAGCGCCACCGCACGGCGAAACGCCATCTCGGCATCCTCGATGCGGTTTTCGCGAAAACGACTCCAGCCGAGACCGTCGTAGGCATCGGCCACGCCGGTTTCGAGCGTGAGCACGCGTGAAAAGGCCTGCTGCGCCCCGATTTGATCGCCGCGACGAAACAAACTCCAGCCAAGCCCTGCGCAGCGGGAGGCTTCGGCCTCATCGGTATGCACTTCGGTCTGCAAAAAGTGCCGCTCGGCCTTGTCGAGATCGTTCGCGAGCAGTGCCCGCCAGCCTCGCGTGAGCTCCGCGTCATGCACGCCCGCCGCCATCAGCGTCAAAATCGCCACCCAAGCGGCGGCCACATAAGGCAGACTGAAAAGCACATAGGGCGAGCGTTTTTGATGCATTCGCTCTGCCACCGGCAGGAAGACCTTCGCCATGAGCACTGATCCGAGGACCGTCGCGGTGATTTGCGCCCAAAGCAGCATCTGCGGAAAGTGGATCCACACGAGGCCGAGCAAGGCTCCGTTGAGGCTGAGGAGTCCCGTCTTCAAAATCGCTTCCTCTTTTGTCAGCCTCCTGGCCGTCCACGACATCACGCCAGCGCCTAGCAGAGCCAGCAGTGCCGCTTGCGGCGAAAAAAGGATCAGCCCGATGAGCACGCAGAGACCTGTGTCGCGATTGTTGGACACGAGCATCTGGCCGAAGCCACGCAGGACATCATGGAAGAGCGTTTTCATGCGATGGGAGGCATCGAAGCCGAAACCATGCGCCCGCTCGGGCGAGAAAGGGTAGAAGAAGGGAGGTGGCTCATGGCTACCCGCATACAAACCGCGTGGGTTTACAGGATGGCCGGGCTGAAGATGAATTGGTGTTTATCTTTGCTTCCCGGCCTGACTGCGGCATGCGTAGCCTCGCATGACTGTTGATTGGAAAACCTGGAAGCCCTCGATGCTGGCGACGCTGATGTTCATCATCGACGAGGCGCGGGGCAAGGTGCTGCTCATTCGCAAGAAGCGCGGGCTGGGCGCGGGCAAGATCAATGGGCCTGGCGGCAAGATCGATCCGGGTGAGACCTCTAAGCAGTGCGCCATCCGCGAGACGCAGGAAGAGTTGGGCGTGACGGCGATCTCGCCAGTGAAGCACGGGGAGCTGTGGTTCCAGTTTGTGGACGGGCTGAGCCTTTATGTGGATGTTTTTCTGGCCACAGCCCACGAAGGCTCGGCCATCGAGACGGACGAGGCGATTCCGCTCTGGACGCCGCTGACGGCGCTGCCACTGGAGGAGATGTGGGCGGATGACCGTTTCTGGCTGGAGGCGCTTGTAATTGGGCGGAGGCGCTTCATCGGGCGTTTCACTTTTGATGACGACACGATGCTATCCCATGCGATGGAATGGCTGGACTGAGGCAAAAATCAGGCCTTCGAGCCGGGCAGGTTGATTTATGTGACGGACTCGTCTAACTCGCCGCCCCATGATTGAAAGCCTGAAGATTCTCAGTGGCTCCGCGCACCCCACGCTCGCACGCCTGATCGCCCAAAACCTCGGCACCGAGCTCTGCGCCGCTGAACTGACGACCTTCCCGGACGGTGAGACGTTTGTCCAAATCCACGAGAACATCCGCGGCAGTGATATTTTCATCGTTCAGCCCACCTGCCCGCCGACGAATCAGAATCTGATGGAGCTTCTCATCATGGTGGACGCCGTGCGTCGTGCCAGTGCCGCACGTATCACGGCCGTTTTGCCCTTCTTCGGCTACGCTCGTCAGGATCGCAAAGACCGCCCACGGGTGCCGATCACGGCCAAATTGGTCGCCAACCTTCTCGTGGCCGCGGGTGTGAACCGAGTGCTCACCGTCGATCTGCACGCGGGTCAGATTCAGGGCTTTTTTGATATTCCTGTGGATCATCTCTACGCCGCGCCGGTGCTGATGAAGGCCATTCGCGAGCGTGGCATTGACCAGGACCTCGTGGTCGTCTCCCCCGACGTGGGTGGGATTAAAATGACGCATGCTTTTGCGAAGGCGCTGAAGGCTCCGATGGCCATCGTGGCGAAAAACCGGGTCAGCGCCGAGGAAGTGGAGGCGCACAGCGTGATCGGTGACGTGAAGGGTAAGAATGTACTGCTCGTGGATGATCTCACCGAAACCGCCGGCACCCTCACTGCGGCCGCAAAGCTGCTCCTGGAGCACGGCGCGAAGCGAATTTATGCCGGTGTGACCCACGGTGTGCTGGGAGAAAAAGGCCGCGCCCGCATCGCCGCATCACCGATTGAGGAGCTGCTGGCGACGAATTCCACACCGCAGGCCACGGGGGAAAAGGTGACCGCTTTGGATATCGCTCCGCTGCTGGCGGACGCCATTCGGCGCATCCACGGGAACGAGTCCGTGACATCGCTGTTTGACATCCGGGGCTAGGCGGGTAGTCTCCGCGCCCTTTTTCCAGAACCCACCACCCCGGAGACTTCAGTTATGGCCAAAATTCTCGATCTCAACGCCGAACCCCGCACTGCCGCCGGTTATCGCGCCGTCAACCGCCTGCGCAAGGCTGGTAACGTCCCCGCTGCTCTTTATGGCCGCAAGACCGCTCCTGCACAGCTTCAGGTGCATGCGAAGACCTTCTCGAAGCTCCTCGAAAACTCCGCCTCGGACAATATCCTCGTCTCTTTGAAGATCGCCGGAGGTGCCGCTGACCAACTCGCCCTCGTGCAGGAAGTGCAGCATGATTACCTCAAAGGCGGCATCCTCCACATCGATTTCCACGCGGTGGCTCATGACGAAGAAATTCACGCTCACGTGCCAGTTGTCACCACCGGTGAGGCTGCTGGCATCAAATTCGGTGGTCTGGTGGAAGTCATCCATCACGATCTGGAAGTGCGCTGCCTTCCGAAGGATCTGCCTGAGTCCATCTCGATTGATGTGACGGCCCTCCAGCTCAACGAGTCCATCCACGTTGGCGAAATCAAGCTTCCTGAAGGTGTACGCACCCGCCTCGCCGCCGACGTCGTCGTCGTGCACTGCAGCGAGCCGAAGGTCGAAGCTGAGCCTGAGCCTAAGGCCGCTGCTGCCGCAGCTCCTGCTGCCGGTGCCGCCAAGCCTGCTGCTGGCGCAGCTGCTGCCAAATCTGCTGCCGCCCCGGCCAAGAAGTAAACCCGCACCTCCCTGAGATGTGGCCGAGACTGTCGATAGCACGGGCCGTGGCCTAAACCTCCCGCCCCTGCTCATCGTCGGACTCGGCAACCCCGGAGAAACCTACCGCGACACACGTCACAACGTCGGATTTATGGTGCTGGACGAACTCGCCAAACGCCTCAAAACCACTTTCCGTGAGGAAAAGCGTTGGAGTGGCTTGCTCGCGAAATTCGATGGTGGGCACCTTTTGAAGCCGCTGACCTTCATGAATGACAGCGGCCGCTCCGTGCAGGCGGTGGGACATTTTTTCAAAGCTCCGGTCGCACGCACACTCATCGTTTATGACGATGTGGATCTCTCGCTTGGCCGCCTGCGCTTTCGCAGCAATGGCAGCGCCGCAGGCCACAATGGTCTCCGCTCGCTCATCAGCCATCTGGGCACGCAGGATTTCCCCCGCCTCAAAGTGGGCATCGCCCCGCAAGAGGGCCGCCCCACTGGCGAACGCATGGTGGGCCATGTGCTCGGTAAATTCCGCCCCGATGAGCAGCCCACGCTCCAGGACATCATCCAGCGTGCGGCTGACGCCGTGTCGATGACCTTGCAACGAGGCCTCGAGCAGGCGATGAACGTTTTCAATCAGCAGCAACACGCGATTTAACCCCAAACCACACCCAAGAACATGAAACGCCAATATGAAGCCCTCATCGTCCTCGATACGAAAGGCAAAGAAGAGTCTGTCGAGCAGCTCGTCAGCACTGTCAGCAAAGATCTCGAAGCCGCTGGCCTGAAGATCACGCAGATCGACAACCTCGGAAAACGCAAGTTCCCCTTCAACCCGCGCCACGTCGAAGCCGGCACCTTCATCAATTTCCACTGCGAAGGCGCTCCCACCGCTGTGGATGCCGCCCGCTCGAAGCTGAAGCTTAACGACAGCGTCTATCAGCAGCAGTATCACAAGAAGGTGGCGTAAGCCGCGTCTTCGCCCATCTATTTGAGACCTTTTCAACGCCCCGTGACCGCCTCGTGCGGCCCGGGGTCTTGTTCTGTTCATGTCTCGTGGCGAAAGGTCTGGCTTGGCAAAGATGCTTAATATGTGTTAAGTTAAGCTCGTCGTGCCTCTTCCCAATCCCAGCGAAGTCATCGAGACTCTCCAAAAGGTGCCTCCCAGCCTTTGGGTCACCGCCGGTGGTGTGGGCTTCATTGCCTTCGCCGCCGGGCTGGCCTTTTCACGCGGCGTGGTGCGTCAGCTCGTGGGGATGTTTACGTTGGCGGCATCCGTGGGCGTGAGCTGGTATGTCTTCCGGCATCGGATGGAGATCTTCGGTGCCTCCGCCACGGGCATGAGCACGGACCGGCTGCTTTTCCTTTCGGCTGCGGCGGGTCTTCTCACCTACTTGCTGTGCAAAGCCGGTGTGTACTTGATGACGGCCTTTGGCTTTATCAATCTGCTCGGTGGTCTCAATGGCTGGAAGGGCGTGCTGCTGAGCGCTTTGCCCTCCGGCTTCCTGATGTGGGTGGCCACGATGGCGCTGCGGTTGCTCGGTAGCATCGATGGCATGGAAAGCGCCGCGGAGGTGGCGAAAAAGGGCGTGGACGTGCAAACGCAAGCCCGCTCCATCTGGACGAGTCTCAGCCAGAAGCTGGACAACAGCTTTCTCGGTGCCGTGGCGCAAAAATTTGATCCTTATGACCTGAAAGCCACCGCGAACCTTTCTCGCCTGCTCATTTTGTGGCCGGAAGGCACGATGTGGGAACGGCTCGCGGCGCAGAATCCGAAGACAGCCGTGGCGCTGAACCATCCGCGCATCGTGGAGCTCGGCACCGATCCGAATGTGCGAAAGCTGATCGAGCGGCAGGATTTCGCGGGGCTGATGCAGCTCAAGCAGGTGGAGGAAGCGGCCCGTCATCCAGACCTCGAACCGGTGCTTGGAGGCCTCGATTTGGAGGCGGCGATGGATGCCATCGTGTATCAGAGGCCGCAGCCGGTGCGCTTGCACTGAGTTTTCCTTCGCAAAATGGCTTTGAAGCTCATGTGAAGGCGGCGTTGACAGTGAGCGCATCGCTTCAATATATGCGGCCTCATGACTCCGGCGTCTTTCCCCGCTTTTTTTCGACTCACCTTAGCTGTTCTAGCGGCGTTGACGCTCGGTGCCTGTTCCTCTTCGGTGACCGGCCCTGGCGGCAAGATCACCAAGGTGAAATACTTCCACCTTCAGCCCGGTGACCTCGGCCAGGCCCAGCAGCGCACCCTGAGCTTTGAGCGCGAGCACATCTTCTACGGCGCCATCACCGCTCAGGAGATCAATGACCGCTTCGGCCACTACTATGCTTTCTCTTGGAAGGTCGATGACCGCACCAGCCCCGTCACGGTGCGCTTTCAATACCGCTTGGCAAAGACCGGCCTCAGGGACTTTTCGCAGGAACAAGTCGTGGACGACATCGATCGCTCCAACCTCTCTCGTTTCGAGGTTAATGGTCCCGAGTATCGCAACAACGGCCGCATTACGATGTGGAAGGTCACCCTACTGCGTGACAAAGAGGAGCTCGTCAGCCAACAATCCTACCTCTGGAATTAATCCTGCTCACGCCCGGAACTCCGACATCGCATACATGAATACCCCCGCTTCTCGCATCCTCGTCGGCATGATTGGCCGTGTGTTTTGGATGCGCGTGGAAGGCAAAGGCACCTTCCAAAACAGCCTGCAGGCCAAGACAGCCTTTCAGGGCATCCTGGCACGCGGTGTACGCAGGCTCGTCGTCGATCTCGACCGCTGCCCTATGATGGATTCCACCTTTCTCGGCATGCTAACAGGGGCTGCCCTCAGTGTGAAGACCGCCACGTCGGCACCGCTCGAAGATGAAGGCCTCAGCGTGGTGAACGCCAACCAGCGCAACGTGCAGCTCCTCACCAGCCTGGGCCTCGATAACATCCTCAGCCTCGACATCGACGGCAAAATGTGGGCTGCCGAGCGTGAACTTGCCTGCGCCGCCCTTCAGCAATGCGCGGACGCCCAGCCCTGCCAAAAGGAAGTGCAGACGATGCACATCCTCGATGCTCACAAGACCCTTTCCGGCATCAACGCGGAGAATGAAGTCCGCTTCCACGATGTCATCGAGTTCCTTGAAAAGGAGCTCCAGGCACAAACCGCAGATTCCGCTCCCGTGCCTGCTTGATGGCGCCTGCCCGGAGGTGCCGGGCCGCGCCGCACGCCCCATGACCACCTTCCTTCTCATCTTTCTCGTGCTGCTCATGGCGGCGGCGGTTTTTTACCTCGGCCGCCTCTCGCGTAGTCAAAAGCGCCAGCTTACGGATCTCCGTGCCGAGGAGGAGGCCATCGTCGCCGAGGAGCGCCGTCTTTTCGGCTTTCTCCACGAGCTGGGGGAGGCCATCTGGCGGGAGGATCAGCAGCTCAACATGCACCGCCTCATCGTCGAGGGTGCCATGCGTGTCACCCAAAGTACCGGTGGGGCCATTTACACCTTTGATGTTCCCACCAAGCGCCTCGTTCCGCGTCATTTCAGTGAGTTTTGTGCCCATCTTCACACCGTGCCGGAGCATGTGAATCTGCAGGCCATGGAGAATCCCGGTGCCGTGCTCAGTTTCTTCCGCCGGGCGGATATTTCTCCCGTGGAGGGCACCCTCGGCCGCATTTTCTCCGCGCAGAAAAGCGAACTCGTCGCCGATCTCGATTCCAGTGATGGCACCACCGCTCTCGTCGGCCCGCTCAGCTTTGGCTCACGCCGCCTCGGGCTGCTCGTCCTCACCGTGTCGAAAGAAGCTCGCCGCTTCAACGCGAACGACTTCGAGGTCTTCTCCTCCATTGCCGAGCAGTCCGCTGTCGCCCTCGCCAATGCCCTTGCCCAGCAGGAGGCCGCTCGTGCCCGGGCCGATCAGCGAGAGATCGATACCGCCGGCGAAATCCAAAAAATCCTTCTCCCCGATCGCGATCCCCAGCTCGAAGGCTTCTCCATCGCGGGCAAAAACATCCCCGCTCGCCGCCTCAGTGGCGATTACTTCGACTTCATGCCGCTGCCGGATGGCCGTTTTGGAGCCGTCATTGCCGATGTCTCCGGCAAAGGCATGCCAGCCGCTCTCATCACCGTCATGTGCCGCTCGCTGCTTCGTTCCGCTGCTCCGGGAGGTGCTAGCCCTAGCGCCGCCCTCGGCGTCGTGAACCGCGCCATCGCCCCAGACATCAAGGAGGACATGTTCATCACCATGACCTACCTCACGCTGCGTCCCGGCACCAGCTCCGTCACCCTCGCTCGTGCCGGGCACAATGCCGCTCTCCTTTGGCGGGCCGCCACCGGCAAAATCGAGGCCATCCACCCGCCCGGCCTCGGCGTCGGCATTGATACCGGCTCTGTTTTCGAGCGCGTCACCAAGGACACCGCCTTCGATATGCAGCGCGGCGATTTTCTCCTCCTTTACACCGATGGCGTCAACGAGGCCGAAAATGCTCAGGGCGAGGAATTTGGCGATGAACGCGTCCAAAACGCCCTCGCCCGTCTCGCCCGCCTCGCCAGTGCCGCTCCCCGCACCATCATCGCTGGCATCCTCGAAGAAGTCACCACTTTCACCGGCGGTAAACGTTCCCACGATGACATCACCTTGATTGCCCTGCAGAAGACGACATAGTCGCGCCCCCCACCCCCCCCAAAAAAAGCCGCCATGACCGAGCAGAGTCCCGATTCCGCGACCCAGCCCCCTTCTGAATTCCACGCTCCAGCCGACCCAAACCCTGCTGAAGCCTCTCCTGCCACCGAAATGTCTCCCGAAACCGCCCCCGAGGCTCCGCAGGACCCCATCGCCCTCCTCACCGCTGAGGTCGATAAATGGAAAGATCTCGCCTACCGCTCCCAGGCCGAGCTCGACAACTTCCGCAAGCGCAGCGCCCGCGAGGCCCAGGAAACCCGCGCTTACGCCAATACCGATCTTCTCCGTGCCCTCCTGCCCATCATGGACAATTTCGAAATGGGCCTCGAAGCCGCCCGCGCCGAATCCGAGAAGTCCATGATCTTCATGGGCATGAGCATGGTCCAGCGCCAGATCGCCGATTTCCTCCGCGACATGGGCGTCACTGAGGTCGAGTCCCTCGGCAAAGCCTTTGATCCGAATCTCCACGACGCCGTCTCCACCGAGGCAACCGCTGAGCACGCTGAAGGCACCATCCTTCGCGTCACCCGCCGTGGCTTCAGGCTCAAAGACCGCCTCCTCCGCCCCACCAGCGTCATCGTCGCCGGTCCTGTGGCGTGATTTCAAATCTCCAATCTCTAATTTCCAATCCCCATCATGGCCGACAAACGCGACTACTACGAAGTCCTCGGCGTCTCGCGTGACGCCACGCCGGACGACCTCAAAAAAGCCTACCGCAAACTCGCCGTGAAGTTTCACCCGGACAAAAATCCGGGTGATAAGACCGCTGAAGACAAATTCAAAGAGGTCAGCGAAGCCTACGACATCCTCAACGATGCCGACAAACGCGCCGCCTACGACCGCTACGGTCACGCTGCCTTCGCCGGTGGCATGGGCGGCCCCGCAGGTGGTGGTGGCGGCTTCCACAATCCCTTCGATATCTTCAACGAAGTCTTCGGCGGCGGCGGTGGTGGCGGCGGCATTTTTGAAACCTTCTTTGGTGGCGGCGGCGGTGGCCGCTCCCGTCGTGCCGATGGGCCTCAACGCGGAGCCGATCTCCGCTACGGCCTCGAAATTTCCCTCGAAGAAGCCGCTCATGGCGCTCAACGAGAGATCGATTACGAACGCCAGGTCGGCTGCAAAACCTGCCGTGGCTCCGGCTCCAGCAGCGGCTCCGGCAAGAAATCCTGCCGCACCTGCGGCGGCGTCGGCCAGGTCATCATGTCACGCGGCATCTTCCAGGTCCAGCAGGCCTGCCCCGATTGCCACGGCGCAGGCGAGACCGTCACCGATCCCTGCCGCGACTGCCGTGGCACCGGCATGGGCAAAGAATCTGCCCGCGTCCGCATCAACATCCCTGCTGGCATTGAGGACGGCTCCCGCCTTCGCTCCAGCGGCAATGGCAATGCCGGCCTCAAGAACGGCCCCTCGGGCGATCTCTACGTCGTCATCCAGGTGAAGCAGCATGAGATCTTCGAGCGTGAAGGCGATGACCTTCACTGCCAGATGCCGCTCTCCTTCACCTCCGCCGCCCTCGGTGGCGAAATCATCGTCCCCACCATGGGAGCGAAGGCCACCGTCAAAGTGCCCGCGGGCACGCAAAACGGCACCACCTTCCGCCTTCGCGGCAAAGGCATGAAAACCCTCGGCTCCGATCACCACGGCGATCTCTACGTCCACGTCCAGATCGCCGTCCCCACGAAGCTCAGCGCCGAGCAGCGCACGAAACTCGAAGACTACGCCAAATCCCTCGGCGAGACCACCTCGCCCATGGAGGAGTCCTTCTTCGAGAAGGCCAAAAAGTTCTTCCGCTGACCTCTGTCGTGCATGGTGGACTGAAAAACGCAGCCCATGCCCGCCCAGCGTCCTTGCAAACTCACCCCGGTGCTGCGGCACTGGTTTGAGCAGCGTGGATGGAAGCCGCTG
>Ga0209298_10001275_pt1 | contig 16530 bp, 14 predicted proteins | sample S_140806_EF_Meta_FD_187325 | JGI IMG/M metagenome (GOLD analysis project Ga0209298, IMG submission 187325) | Freshwater microbial communities from Lake Simoncouche, Canada to study carbon cycling - S_140806_EF_MetaG (SPAdes) (version 2) | ecosystem: Environmental > Aquatic > Freshwater > Lake ...
GAGTGCGGGATGCCGTAGGCGGCGCGTTCCTCGCGGGCGTGCTCGGTGAGCTCGGCGGAGCAAGGGCAGGCGGACGAGTAGACGAAGTCGAAATGGACGTAACGGCGAAGGCGGTCGAGGTCGTCGATCGTCCCTTCGAGGACGACGCGATAGTACTGCCAGCCTTCGAGGCCCGAGCGCAGGGACTTCTGCATGATCGGATAACGCAGCTCGACCATGATCCGGGCGCGGCTGCAATCGAGGTCCTTCTTGTAACGGATCAGCACCTCTTCGAGGAGCTCGTGCGAGAGCACGCGGTCCTTGAATTCGTAGAAGGTCCGCATGATGCGGGACATGTTGATGCCCTTGCGGTCGGCCGCGAGGGAGACCGAGCCGGTGACCGTGCACTCGAGCGCGATCGGCTTGCCGTCGCGGGTGGCCACGAGCATCGGCAGGCGGAAGCCCGAGATGCCGACGTGCTGGATCGGGACATTGGCGCCCTGGATCAGGGAGGCGTCCTTGTTCTGCATGTCCGGCAACGTGGCCCGATACGCGTCATCTGCCCGGAAGTTCCGGTCGTAGCGACGGGAAAGGTCCCGGCTGCGGGGCGGATGGTCGGCGCGACTCATGGCGGGAAGGTTGGAGGAAAAGCCCTGAGGGGCAAACAAGTGGACGAAATTGCCCCCTGCGCTGGAGCCACCTGCCGGATTTGAACCGGCGACATTCTCATTACGAATGAGATGCTCTACCAGCTGAGCTAAGGTGGCGTCGCAGAGGAACGATGAACATGGGTAGCCCGGGGCGGAAATCAAGCCTTGGCGATGCGGGAATGCCCTCGCCAGCCTCGGAACTAACGGCAAATTAGCCCGAAAGCCCCATGCGAGCCGCCATAATTGCCCGCCAGTTCGACGTCCAGGGAAGGCTTGTGACCGTCGAGCCCTACGGCTCGGGCAACGTCAACGACACCTACCTGGCGATCTTCCGGACGACTTTCTCCGAGCAACGCTTCATCGTGCAACGCATCCGGAAGTCGGTCTTCCCGAACCCCGAAGTGATCATGCAGAACATGCGCGTGCTCACGGATCACTGCCACGCGAAGCTCGAAGCCGAGGCCGAAGGCGCGGACCGTATCTGGCAGCTCCCGAAGATCATCCAGACGAAGGCCGGGGAAGATTGGGTGACGGATGCCGACGGAGACCTCTGGCGCGCGATCTCGCAGATCGCCAGCGCGGACGCCTACGAGAAGGTCCGCCACCCAGAACACGCCCATGAGGCGGGCATCGTGCTTGGCCACTTCCACCGCATGGTCAGCGACCTGCCGGCCGAGAAGCTCGGCTACGCGCTGCCAGGCTTCCACGTCACTCCGGGCTACCTGGCCAAGATGGATGCCGCCTTGGCGACACCTGGCGGTCAAGAACGCCTGAACGCCTCGCTCGAAGCCAAGCGCGCGGTGCGCTTCGTGGAGACGCGCCGGGCGCGCTGCTCCGCGCTCGAAGACGCTCGCGCCCGAGGTGACCTAGGCCTACGCACCACGCATGGAGACCCGAAGGTCGGCAACATCATGATCGACGAATCCACCGGGCGAGGTACCTGCATCGTCGACCTCGACACCGTGCAGCCCGGGCTGGTGCATTATGACATCGGGGACGCGGTGCGCTCCGTCTGCAACCCGGCCGGAGAAGATGCCGCCGAGCTAGGCAACGTGATCTTCGACCTGGAGCTTTTCAGCATGATTTACAGGGGTTATCAGGCTCACGCGAAGGACTTCCTCAGCCAGGCCGACCATCGCCACCTCTTCGACTGCATCCACCTGATCCCCCTGGAACTCGGCATCCGCTTCCTCGCGGACCATCTCGCCGGCGATGTCTACTTCAAGGTCCGCTATCCCGGCCACAACCTCCGTCGCGCCTTGGTGCAGTTCCAGTTGGCCGAGAGCATCGAAGCCCGCGAGCCGTCGATCCGCAAGGTGCTCGGCGAATCCTAATGATGGCCGACTTCCCTGCCCTCTCCACGACCCTCTGGGTCGCCGCGGCCATCCTTACGCTGCTGATGATCCGCGGGGCATGGCGCGGCTACCGTCGCGGACCGATGCGCCAACTGGCCGGACCAGTGGCGCTCGCGACGGGACAGTTCGTCGGCTGGCTTTTCGGATCGGACCTCGGCCATACGTGTCTCCAAGGAACCTCCTATCCTTGGATGCTGCGCGGCGCCACCGGCGTGGTCGTCCTCACCTGCCTGACGGGCCTGGCCTGCTACGCCCTCTTCTGGCGCCTCGGCCGGCAGCCCGAAGGGCAGAAAGAAGCCGAGAGTCCGGTGCTGGGGGCACTCATCGGCTGCTGGACCGGAGCGCTCTATTTCGTGATATTGGTTACCCTGCTCGCCGCCGCGGCCTCGGTCTATGAACTTTTCGAAAGGCCGGATGACGCTCGGCACCACTGGACGGTGGAAGCTCGCGACGAACTTGCGGCGACGCCCTTCACCGCCGAGCTGAAGGACTGGTCGCCGATTCCTGATCAACAGCGGACCCTCATCCGCCAGACGCGCCGCCTTATGGCGGACCCGGAGGCACGTCGCAGGCTCATGGCCCAACCCGAGATCAGGGCCTTAGCTGCCCACCCCACCCTCTATCAGGCCTGGGAAGATAAAAAAGTTCGCGAGTTGTTGAACAACAATGACTTAACTGGATTCATTGACCATCCGAAGGTCCGGGCGGTCCTGGCGGACGAGCAACTGCAGAAAGAGGCCGAAAAGGTCGATTTGGGCAAGATTATCGAGCAATCATTGAGAAAACCGAAAAAGTGAGCCCAACGGGCGTTTTTTGGTAGTCCAAGGGAGGAGTTTGCCTATGTTCAACCCCCCTACCACTCCTATGAACAAGTTCTCGTTCCTCCTGGCTGCCGTTTGTGCCTCTCTCAATGCGCAGGAAGCCAAGCCTGCCGAAATCAAGGCCGCCGCCGCAGTCGCTCCGGCCCCGGAGGTCAAGCTCGTCGACAAGGCCGAGCAGAAAACCTTTTTCGCTGAAGTCTGGGTAGGCAAGACGATCGTTGATTGCCTCAACTTCCAGAAGAACATCCAGGTCCTCAGCCAGCAGGTCGAAGAGCTCAAGCGCCTTCAGGTCTTCCTCGATAACGCCCTGACCACCCCGGAGAAGGAAGCCCGCGGCCACGAAATCGCCGCCAAGACCGCCAAGCTCAAGGGTGACAACGAGTCGATGGGTAAGCTCTACAACGGCTTCGGCATCGAACGCCCCTACCAGTTCACCGCGACCAAGGCCATCATCGCCACCCCGATCTCGAACGAGGAATTCACCAAGCTCTCCGGAGCCAAGGATTTCAAGCCCGACTCCGTCATCGCCGTCGGCGAAAAGAAGTATCACGTCCGCGACACCATCTCCGGCCAGGGTGATGTCGAGACGTTCGGACTCTCCCTCAAGCGCATCACCGATGGCAAGGCCCAGCTCCAGCAGCTCATCGACCTCCAGCCCAAGCTGACCAAGGATGACGACAAGAAGAAGGTCGAGAAAGCCATCAAGGAAATCCAGGACGACCTCTCGAAGCACCTCGGCGAGTTCAAGCAGGCCCGCGGCTTCGACTTCAACGCTGACGCTATCACCCTTCCGGCCGAAGCTAAGCTCTCCGTCCAGATCACCGAAGACGAGAAGAAGGCCATCGAAGCCAAGGCTCCGACGGCTTCCGATAAGAAGTAAGATCTTACCCCACCCCCAATCCCCACCCCCGACATGCCCGCCATCGAAACCCCCTCCGCTCCGGCCGAAGCCCCCAAGGGCCCGACCATCGAGCTCATCCCGCTCGGCCAGAACCTGGCCCGCGTCGTCCTCACGATTTCCAACCAAGGCTCCCTCGCCCGCTTCCAGCAGGAACTGCAGACCCTCGGCCAGCACTTCGGCCGCATCCAGCAGCTTAACCAGCGCATCCAGTCCGCCCTCACGACCGTCGAGCGCGACGCCCTCGTCAAGGTCGCTGAAGCCGAAGTGAAGGACTTCAACGAGAAGGATACCGTCTTTGCCAAAGTCTGGGGCTTCAACATCCCGGCCGTCGCCAACCGCCAGTCGACCTTCATCAACACGGCCCTCCGCCTCCTCGCCGTCGTCTCCGAAGAAGAAGCCGCCAAGGCCCGTACCGACAAGAACTTCAAGGAAGAGCAGCTCGTCATCCGCGGCGACCGTCGCCTCCTCCAGACCGCCGAAATCCGCGGCCTCGACCTCGTGGTCCAGTTCGACCAGTTCGCCAAGGTCCTTCAGGCCCGCCGTGACGCCGTCGTCCAGCTCAACGGCCTGCTCCAGCGCGCCACCGACCCGGAAGAGAAGACCCGCATCCAGACCCAGCTCGACCAGACCCTGGAACTCCTCAACAAGGGCAACAAAGAGATGGTCGAAAGCGTGGGCTACTCGATCACGCACAATTACGAAGTCGAAGTCCTGGAAGCCAAGTTCGTCATCCTGCTCAACCAGGACGAAGTGAACCAGATCCAGGGCCTCATCGCCAACGCCCAGCAGCAGGCTCAGGCCGCCGCTCCGGCCGCCGAGATGCCGAAGCTGGAGAAGAAGGCCGACAAGAAGAACTAAGCTTCTCGCTTAGGTTCTCCCCACAAGGCCCGCCCTCACCGGCGGGCCTTTTTGTTGGCTAGAAAAGTTCGCCTTGCTGCGCGTCGGCAGGGGGCTTCGCCTTGGGCTTAGGCGGGGTCGCTTCGACCGGCAGCACCGGCGACTCCACGGCGGCAACAGCCCGACCATGCTTCGCCTGATAACGGCGCAGCGTCGAATGCATCTCCATCTCGGCCAGGAAGGCCTCCACCGCGGAGACGTCTTCCGCGATCGGTTGACCTGGAGAGAATTCGAAATCGGTCTGGAAGGTGACGAGCCTGAGGTTGCCGCGGATACGCTCCGCCTCGGCCTTCACCTGCTCGCGGAAGCGCTCGGGCTGCAAGCTGTCGGCCGCCGTCAGCACGCCCTCGAGGTGGCCATATTCAGTGAGCCACTTCACGGCGGTCTTCGGGCCCACGCCTTTGAGTCCGGGAATATTATCGGAAGCATCCCCGACGAGCGCGAGGTAGTCGGCGATACGCTCCGGCGGCACGCCGAATTTCTCGGTGACCGCGGCGGGGTCAAGGCGACGCCAGCCCATGGCCGGGTTCGCCGTCGGCGGCGGAGCCAGCTGGACGACGGGCCCGCCGACGCACTGGCCGAAATCCTTGTCGGCGCTGACGATGACGCACTCGTCGCCGGCCGCCGAAAGAATCCGTACGGCGGTGGCGATCAGGTCGTCGGCCTCGACGCCGCGGCGCTCGAATACTTGGAATCCCAGGAGCGCCGTGAGCCGCTTGATCTCCGGAAGCTGCTGAACGATCTCGTCGGGCGTCTCATCCCGCTGCGCCTTATAATCAGGGAGCGCGGCGAGGTGACGGTCTGAACCGCCGAGGTCGAAGAAGACGGCGCAGCGATCGGGCTTCTCTCCCTCCCTCAAGTCCTGGAGCGACTTCATCCAGCCGTGCAGGGCGCCCGTCGGGAATTGGTCCGACTGCCGGCGAAGGTTGGACCGCTCCATCGCGAAGTGACTCCGGAAGACCAGATTGAAGCCGTCGATCAGCAGCCAGCGCATACGGGCAGTGTCGCTGGACACGGCGAAACCATCGAGAAAAAAGCAGGCCCGCCGAATGGCGGGCCTGTCATCTTACAGCCGTAAGGCTGTCCTTACTTGACGGACTCGGTGATGACCGGTGCCGCAGGCGCGACCGGGGTGGCGAGTTCGATCGGCTCGCGGTAGACGGCGCCGCCCGGGGAGATGAGCGTGGGGTTCGAGAAAGTCGAACCGGCACGCATGCCAGGGTGGGTGCTGCGCAGGGTCGCGCCGCCCGGGGAGACGAGGTTGGCGGTGACGAAGACCATCAGGCTCTTCTTCGAGATGGTCTTACCACTGGAACGGAAAGCCGCGCCGATGAGAGGCAGCGATCCGAGGACCGGCACCTTGTCTTCGACGGTCTTCACTTCCTCGCGAGTCAGTCCGCCGATGACGACCGTGGCGCCGTCGAAGACGGTGACATCAGTCGTGACTTCGCGGGTGCTGAAGATCGGCTGGAAGAAGCCGGAGGGGACGGTGACGGTGAGGCTTCCGGACAAGGCGACGGAGGTGCCGCCGTATTCGACGAAACCTTCGAACTCGGTGACCTTCGGCTTAAGGTTGAGCGCGATGGAATCATCAGCCGCGACGGTGGGAGTGACTTCGAGGGTCACGCCGACTTCCTGGACGGTGAAGTCCTGGGGCGTACCAGCGGTGATCGCGACGGAGGTGGAGGAGCCAGCGGTCGCACCGGTACCGGAGGTACCGACGTTGGACTGGGTGTCGCCGTAAGCCTGGGGATAGCGAAGGAGCTGGGCCACCTTGATGACCGCCGTCTTGCCGTCGAGGACGGTGAGGCTGGGAGAGGACATCAGGTCGCTTCCGTTGGTCTGTTCGATGGCACGGATGAAGACGCTGAGGTCATAGGCGCCCATGACGCCGACCTTGCCTCCGAAGGTGTTGTTCGTGTTGCCGTAGTTCGAACCTCCGGGGAAAGTAGGCGCGTTCTGCGCGTAGCTGCTCACGGAGGCCCCTTGCGTGATGGTCAGGTTCTTGGAAGGGCTGTTGTTGTTGGCGAAGACGCCGTTGATCGAGCGGAGGCCCGATTGCGCGCGCGTGAAGGCCTGGCCACCGGAAGCCTGCTGTCCGTTATCGGTGAACCAGCGCGTTCCAGGAGTGTCGGCGGGCGATCCGAGAACCGGAGGCAGATCCGTATAAGTCGGGGTGACGCCAGCGACACGAGGCGTGATGCCATCCAGGCTCCAGTTGACGCCCAGTTCGTTGAGCACCTTCTGTTCGACTTCCATGAACTTGGCCTCGATGTGGACCTGCTTGATGTCGGAGTAGCGACGGATGATGTTCTTCACGCGATCCAGATTCTTGCGGCTCTGGTAGACGATGAGGTTGGTGCCGTCATACGAAAGCGTGGCCGGGACTTCGAACGCCACGCCCGAACGGGTGAGGAAGTTCTTGATCGCGACTTCTTCCGGACGCTGGCCGTCGCCGGCACCGGCACCGCCGGCAGCAGCGCCACCGAAGGGACTGGCGGCGCCGCCGCCACCGGCGGGAGCGCCCGTGCCACCTGCGCTGAGGCCGGTCATCTTAAGGACGGCGGCGGTGGACAGAGGATAGATTTCGGTCTCGAGGAGGCTGTCGCCGGAATCTTCGCGGACTTCGACGATGCCGCCGGAGCCGACGGTGAAGCTGAAGCCCACCCGCTTACAGGTGTAGTCGAGGGCCTGGTAGACCGAGACGCCACGGAGCTGAAGGTTGACGGTGGGGTTCTTGTTGGCGGTATCGATGAGGACGATGTTCACGCCCTTCTGGTCCTTGTCGTAGGAGGCGGCCTGGGTCTGGAGAAGCGCCAAGGCGCGGTCGAGGGGCTGGTCGCGGACGATGAAGCCTTCGGGGAGCTGGATGGACTTCATCTTCTCGATCACGGGGTCGTTGCCGTTGGCGGAGTCGACCTTCACGTTTTCGCGGTTGAAGACTTCAGGCAGCTTCCAGGTCTCGTCGAGCAGCTCGAGGAGCTTGCCCTTGGTGACGCCGCGATTCCACTGGCCGGAGTTCTCGGACAGCATCTGGCGGATACGGATCTGGTAGGCCTTGGACTCGGAATTATTGGGCTGGTACTGGAGTACCTCGCGGTAGGAATCGAGGGCTCCCTGGTAGTCGCCGTAGAGGTAGCGAGCGCGACCCTTGACGAGCAGCTCGTTGACCTTGTCGTCCTTCACGCGGAGACCAGGGGAGAGCTCATCGATGTTGCGATACGTCGGGTTGTTATGCTTGGAGGCGAGTTCCTTCTGCAGGCGGACGACGCTGGCGTCGTCCTTGCCCTTGAGGTCGGAGTACTGGGAAATAAGCGCGCCGGCCTTGACCATGTCGCGCGCCTCGATGGCGACGAGAGCACGACGGGCAAGAGCAGAGCCCTTGGCGTCCTTGATGCGTTCCTTGAGGTCGCCGTTGGAAAGGCTGGCGGAGCCGAGGGAGCGATCGGCCGCATCCAGGTCATTGAGGGCCTTGTCGAGAGACTCGGCCGAGCCCTTACGGATCAGGCTCTCGGCTTCAGAGATCACATCGCGTTGCTTGCGAAGCGAATCGGAGTTGGCCTGGGCCATGCGCTTCACCTCATCCTTCGCGGCGGAGGAACCACCGGCGTCTCGCTGGACGAGGATATCCTGCTTGGCGAGCGAGATGGCGTCGCGACGGGACTGGGCGGCGGAAGAGTTGATCGAGGCGATAGCACCATTGGCTCCATCCAGCAGATCGACGGCGGACTTGAAGTCGCCGGCGGCGGCCTTCTTGCGGGCAGATTCGATCGCCTGGGTCACTTCACCGAAGAGCTTGTCGTGGGAGGAAGCGACCTCGTCGATCGCGGAAGCGGCAGGCGCGGCGGGGGCGTCGGCCTTAGGGGCAGAGGCGGCATCGGCGGCCTTCTTGGCGGCCGCCGCTTCGGCGATGGCCGAGTCGACGGCGGCGAGTCCTTCCGAAGCGCCGACATCCTTGGCGTCGATCGCCAGGATGGCTTCGAACTTGGCCTTGGCGGCCTGCAGGTTGCCTTCGTCGCGAGCCTTGAGCGCCTCGGCGAGGAGCTGCGGCTTACGCGCGGTGGTGTCGCCATCTTGAGCGACAAGGGATCCGGCAGCGAGTGCGAGAGCCAAGGCGACCCAGGCGAGCTGCGAACGGTGGATGTTTTTCATGGAGTTGGGGCTTTAAGAATTATTTCTTGGGGGTGGTCGCCTTGCTGGCGGGAGAAGTGGCGGGAGCCTTCGGCTTGGGGGCAGTAGGCGCAGGAGCCGGTACGGCTAGCGTCTGCGTATCTACGATCAGCTTCTTCGGCTTTTTTGGGTTAATAGCGAAGGATTTGTCGAAAGTCACGGTCTTGTTCGGCAAGTCAATGCCTTTGACCACGTAATGGGCCCCGTTGTAAGTAAACTTATCCCCAACCACGTGAAGGGTGAGAGACCAGGCCGGATCGGAGGTGGAACTGAGGATGATGTCGACGCGGGCCCTGAATTCCATCGGCTTCTCGTCATCGATGTCGAGGACTTGCCCGAACTGACGATCGTCGACCGTAAGCACGTTGCGGGTGAAGGGGATACCATCCGCATCCTTGCCCTTGACGACCTTGTAGGCTTTCAGGGTCAGGTAGGGAGCCTCCGGGATGGGCTTGTTCAGCTTGCAGTCATCGATGTACTGCTTGGTCTTGACGTTCTTGAGGGTGAAGAGGCGATCCTCTTCCTTCTTACCAGGTCCCAGCGTGGACTGTACCAGGATGAAAGTGTAAGTCGGATGGCCAGCGGAGACCAGCGCGACTCCGAAAGGCGGCATCTCCTCGGCCTTACGGCTACGGGGGACGTAGTCCTTGACGGCCGGATCCCAGACGACGTCGATCGTGGTGAAAAGGTCGTAGTCCCAATTGTCGTCGTTCTCTTCAGGGCTGAGCCAGTCCTTCACGTTGTCCTCAAGCGAAGCGCGGGGGCTCGCAGGATACGGCTGCCCCTGCGGGACGGCATCCTTGAGCTGCTTGATGAGAGCGGATTTGCCGTCCACATCAGGCACGACCGGAGCGATCAGGCCGGGCTTGAAGAAAGGCGTCGCCCCGACGGCGAGCAGAAGCGCTCCGACGAGAATGAGGATGATGTCCTTGCGGGAATTCATGTCCGGGATGCTTTATTTCTTCGGTTCGCCTTCGGCGGCGGCCGCAGGCTTCTCCTCGGGAATGGAAAGGTAGTCGATCTGCACGACAAAGGAGGAGAGCTTGCGGGGGACGACGAGCACTCGCTTGTCCTCAGTGGTGGCGGCGGCCTTGCCGCCCGCGGCCGGAACCGCCGGCTCCTCGGCGCCGAAGAAACCGCCGACCAGGGAAGGCGTGGAGACAGCGGGGAGTCCCGCCGAAGCCGAGACGCCACTGCCGTTGGCAAGCAGCTTTTCGGTCTCCTTGGCCGGCAAGCCCACATCGATGCTCATGATGGCAACCGGGCGGCCCGAGTTGCGGATCTTGTTCACGAACGTACGCAGGGTCGGGGTGTAGCCGACGAACCGGACGCGGAAAGAAAGCGTCTCGACCAAACCGGGTCGATCGAAGGTGCGCGAAGGCGTGAACTCATCGACTTCATTGCGTGAGACGTCCCCGTCGGGACCGTAGGTGCCGGCGCCAGGCTTGCCCTCGGGAATCAGCATGAAGGTCTCAATGGGCTCGCGATCGACGGACTCGATAAGCAAAGGGGAACCAGGCACGCGGGACTCGGCGAGCTGGCGGACGATGAAGTCGATGACCTGTCTCTGCTGGTCGACCTTCTGGAAGTCACGCTTCGGGGCGGTGCCTTGGTTATGGATATAACGATGGAATCCGAAAGCGGTGGGATCGTTGGGCGCCAACTTGATGCCTTGGTCCAAGGCCAGCTTGCGCCAACCGTCGACGGATTCGCGCAGCAAGGCGCTGAGCTCTGCCGAATTGGCGGAAGCCCTGCCCTTGATGGCGAGCTCGGGATTACCGGCGATGGCGGCGCGCAACGAAGCGAAGTGCGCCTCGAGTTCCTTCACGTCATCGGCGGCCCGGCGGACGTTCTCGTCGTCAAGGGAGACTTCCGCGGCGCCGGGGACGAAGACATGGCCGCGCAGCAAGTTTGCCTGGTCCTTGCGGGCACGCTCGAGGGCGAGGGAGGAGGCGGCGCTTCCCCGGTAGGCCATGAATGCAAATACGCAGCCGACGATGAACAGCGCGGCGATCGCGATGAGCGCGAGGTTGAAGCCGAGGTTTTTCTTGAAATTCTGCATGGCTTAGAGGGCCTTGTCCTTATGGATGACGAGGGTGAGGGTCGCCTTGGGGGTCATGCGGATCTCGGTCTTGTTATCCGCCGCCTTCATGGTCTGGTCGGTCACGATGATTTCGCTCTCCGGCACGGCGCTGACGTAAGGAGACTTACGCACGACGTCCAGCAGACGACCGATATGGGCCTTCTCGGACTGGGAGCGGTACTGCTTGATGTCGAACGGCACTTCGGCGAAGAGGAAGCGGACGGAGATGACGACCTTGGTCACCATGACCGGGGCAGGCGCAGGCTGGCCTTCGGCGACGGGGGCCGACGGAAGAGGCTCATACTTCACGTGCATCTCTTCGATCCAGGTATTCTTGAGCGTACCGACGCGAGACTGCAGGTCACCCAGGAAGGCCGGCCAGTTGGAGCGATTGAGGACGACGAATTCGAGCTCCTTCGTCTTGGCGGAAAGATCGTCGGCCAGCTTGCGGGATTCCTGGATGGCGGTCCGGCGGCCGGAAAGTTCGGACTGGCGGGCTTGGATGATCAAAGTCTGATCGTGGTTCCAGCGCTCGGCTTCGCCAAATGCCCACCAGATACACAGGGGGGCGGCGGCGGCGAGCAAGGCGGCCGCGAGGAGACGAGGCTTGCGAGCATCGAACGCCTGCTGCGACGCGATGTCGCGAGGAATCAGGTTGACCCCGATGGGCTGCGACAAGGTGAGGCGAGCGGCCTCGCCGATGACTTCGGTGATCTGATATTTGGCGCGCTCGAGCTGCTCGGGATTGATGCCCGCGCCCGGCGTGATGACGGAAGAGGGATCAAAGACCTCGACCGGGAGGCGGAGCGTCTCGCACAGCTGCTCGGAAAGGCCGGGCACCTGGGAACCGCGGCCGGTCACGAGGATGCGGGCCGGCTGGCGACCGTTGGCGCCGCGGCGCACGTTGATCAGGCGACGGTTGATGTCCTGCGCCAGTCGGCGGATAAAGGTCTGCGCATTGGCCTGCAGGATGGCGACCTGCGGGTCGGACTCGGCGAGCTGGATGACGCCCGAGAAATAACCGACCTTGATGGCCTCGGAGACCGGGAAAGGTTGGCCGGTGTTATCGGACACGCCCTGCGTGAGGAGATTGCCCCCGATGTTGGTGGCGGACTGGATATTGACGCCACTGGGGCCGACGAAACTGAGCGTGGTGGAGCGGGCGCCGACATTGACGATGAGCACTTCCTCGGCGGCGGAGCCGCCAGCGAGCCGGAACGCTTGGCTATCCAGCAGCGGAGCCGCCTGAATCGTCATCGGACGCAGGCCGGTCGACGTGACCATGTTCGCGATCTTGGTCGCGATCTCGGTGCGCAAAGCGAAGAGCAGGACTTCCGCTTCGACGCCGTCGGAAGCCATCAGCTGACTATCCCAGATGACTTCGTTGAGCGGATAAGGAATGGCATTCTGGGCCTCGAAAGCGACGATCTGGGCCTGCCGGGCCTTTTCAACCTGAGGAACCTTGAGCGGCTTCTGCAGGAGCAGGAACGCGGGGGCGATGACGGTGACACGGCCCTTGAGGTCGTGAGCATTGACCAAGCCGGCCAGGGCGGCGATCGCCGCATTCAACCACTCGTCGTCACCGGTCAGCCCCGGGGCGATGTCCTCCACGAAGAACTGCTCGAGGACCAGGCTCCCCGCTTCGACGGAAAACTGGGATACCGAGACGTTGGACGCGGCGAGATTGACGATGGTGGCCTTCTTCTGGCTCATGCTGAAGCGGTAAGGGGGATAGGTTTAGCGGGAGGAGCTGTCTTCCCGGATGAACTCGGGGGACGGGGAACCCTGCGGCAGATTGTCAAAGATGGCGTAAGGCACCAGGTACTGCGGGCGCAACATGCCGGCGTTGGCACCCACGCCGCGGTCAGCGAGGTCGCGGGCACCGTCATAGTCCTTCTTATTCACGAACTGCTTATGGACGGCGGCCTGCATATCGGCCGAAAGGCGGCCCGCGTCATTGTAGAGAGGAACTTCCGTGCCGCCGACCTCGAGCTGCACGTAATAATAGTCGGGCTGCATCTTGAGACGGTCACGCTTCACGATGTCTCCGGGGAGATAGAAATAGAGCGAGCGGGAGGAATTCACTTCCATCGTCAAAACGGTCGCGGAAGCGCGGTAGTAGGAGAACTCGGTGGCATCCTTGGCGGACAGCGGCTTGAAAATCTGGGTCACGGTGACCTTGATCCTGTCGACCCACTGCTTGTTAGGGGCCCGCTTGCCCGACTTGTCTTCAGCCGGAAGCTTGGTGTCCGGGTTGAAGTTAGCCTGCAGTTCGATCTGCATGCGGATCCAGTCGTTCTTCTGGCCGCCGATCTTGACGGGGTCGAAGTGGACAGAGCGCACATAAACGGGGCTCTTACCCGACGTGGCGGCACCACCCTCGGCCTTGGTCGCCTGAGCCAAAACGCAGGTTTCGGACAGGCAGAAAGCCATTAGGCTGGCAAAAACAGCACGTGCTTGGGGCATGGGGAGGCAAAATCTGCCGTGCGGGACCATCCGAGGCAAACGCAAAAAAGAGCTCCCGTGGGAACAATCCTTAAATGCGAACTTCTTGCATCTGGGTCCGGGTGAGCGTAAACCGTTGTTTCATGACCCGCCTGGTTTCAACCCTGATCTATTCGGTGCTCCTTTGGGCCACCGGCTTCGCGATCGCGCAGGAAAAACCGGTCGTCGTGACCAGCTTTACCGTCATTGAAGATTGGGTTCAAGTCATTGGTAATGAACATTTTGAGGTTAAAAATATTATCCCTGCCCGCAGCGAGGCCCATGGCTTTCAACTCGGTCCGCGTCATGCCAAGATCCTTAGCCAGGCCTCGCTGATCGTGGGCATGAGCCCGGATTTCGAGCCGTGGCTGGCAGCCTGGGGTAAGGCTAATCAGAAATCTGCCGCCATCCTCTGGCTCAACCCCGAAGGGTCCCCGAAGGATGAAGCCTGCCTCGCGCACAACCCCCATGCGTGGACCGACCCGTCCGCGGTCCGGAGGATGGTCGGGAAGTTGTCCGGCCGGATGGCCTTGCTGAGCGGCGACGAACGACCGCAAGCCGCTTTCAATAAGTATCTTAAGGAAATCGACCGGGTCGACGTCATTCTGGGTGACCTCTTCCGCGGCATCAGCCCCGATCGCCGCGCCTTCATCTCCCACCACGCCAACCTAGACCTCTTCGCCCGTCACTACGGGCTGACGGTCGCCGGAACCATCCATGAGCATGGCTCGGCCGAATCCGCCGATCCCTCGGTGCGCCATTTTTCCGAGCTGCTCGGCATCATCCGAAAACAGAAAATCCGGGTCATCGTCACGGACGCCGGACAAAACGACGCCTTCGCACGAAGGTTGAGCGAAGATGCCGGACTGCCTGCCCCGCTGACTCTCTCGTTTGAATCCCTCGAGCCGCGCGGCCAACCCGGGGACACCTGGGTCACGATGATGCTCACCAATGGCCGACGCCTCCATCAGGCGTTTCAGGAGTAATGCGCCAGATCATCGCAGCCATTTCTCGTCATCTGGGCGAAGCGGTCTTCGCCGTCTTGCCGGTGATTCCCTACGCCCGGAAGGAAAAAGACGGGTGCCCAGGTGTCGCCGTGTCGGCTGAACAGGTCGCCGCCTCGGCCAGGGCGGATGGGCCGATCGCTTTCCATGATGCGACGTTTGAGATTCCTTGCGGGTGCCGGACCGCGCTCATCGGCCCGAATGGTTCCGGGAAATCGACCCTGCTGAGGGTGCTCGCCGGGCTGACGCCGATTCGGTCCGGAGAAATCCTGGTCGCCGGTGAATCCCCGCGCCTCGGCCGGAGTCGCATCGCCTACCTCGCCCAACGCCCGCAACTCGCCGAGTCCTTCCCGCTCAAGCTCCGGCGCTTGGTCCAGATGGGCACCTACGCCCATCACGGTTGGTTTGAAGAATGCCGGCATGGCGACGAAGCGGTCGACCGGGCGATGGCTCGCCTGGGCCTGACCGAACTCGCCGAACGACCCGTCCACACCTTGTCCGGCGGCCAGCTGCAACGCGGCCTGATCGCGCGGGCCGTCGTGCAAGGCGCGGAGATCCTCCTGCTGGACGAACCCTATGCGGCGCTCGACCAGCCGAGCCGCGAGATCATCGACCGCTTCCTCTTCGAACAAGGCCATGCCTTCACCGTCGTGATGGCCACGCACGACCCCGCCGACCTCGGCCGCTTCGACCGGATCCTCGAGATGCGCGACGGAGTCGTCACCACGAGGCACGCGTGCGCGGGCCACGACCATCGCCATGCTTGAACCGCTCACCCAGCCGCTGGCGGAGCCTTTCTTCGTCCGCGCCCTGCTCGCCATCGTGCTCAGCGGCGCGACCTGCGCCTGCCTCGGCGCTTACGTCGTCCTGCGCCGCATGGCTTTCGTCAGCACGGCGCTCACGCACTCGATCCTGCCCGGCGTCGTCGGCGCCCTCCTCTTGGGTTTCTCGCCTTACCTGGGCGCGCTGACCGCGGCGCTGCTGACCGCGGCGGGCGCAGCCTGGCTGGCTTCACGCAAAGGGACGAGCGAGGACAGCGCCGTGGGCGTGATGCTCTCGGTGATGTTCGCCGGCGGCATCGCGCTGATGCAACAGGCGAACTCTTGGCGCGATTTCGCCGGACTCCTCTTCGGCAGCGTGGTGTCGGTCGGCAGCGAGGACCTGCTGGTCGTCGGGATCACCGCCGGCGTCGTGCTGTTCGGCTTACGGGCCCTGCACAAGGAGCTCGAGCTAGCCTCCTTCGATGAAGAATACGCGTCGTTGCTCGGCGCGCGGCCAGCACTCATGCGCGTCGTGCTGCTCGTGCTCGTGGCGCTCGGCTCCGTCGCCTGCGTCCGGCTGGTCGGCGCGCTGCTCACGACCGCCCTCTTCGTCATCCCCGCGGCGACGGGCGTGCTACTCGGTCGAACCGTGCCGCAGGTGATGGCATGGGGGACGGGCTGCGCGCTGTTGGGCGGAGTCGGCGGACTCTACCTTTCATACTACGCCCCGGCGGTGCCCTCCGGCGCCGGCATCGTGCTCTGCTGCGCGCTGCCCTACCTCGCCGCGCGGATCTTCACGCCGCGACGCTGATCAGAAACGCGGCGGGCGTAGCGATAGCGGCGGTCCGAGCACTTCGCGGGCGACGAGCGCCTGGCGGAGGGCGGCCGTACCGCGGAACTGCATGCGCGTGTGCGCGCGAGCCGGACGCGTGACCACGAGGGAGGAAGCGTCGAGGTGAACGGCGGCGGCGGGAGCCGAAGGCGCCGGCTCCGGCTCCGGCGCGAGACGCGGCGGGACGTTACGGATCCGACGGACACGCCGCGGGACGGGCGGGGGCACGGCGATCGACGCCGGACCGGGGGAGTCCGAAGCGGCCCTCCCGATCACCCAGAGCGCGACCGCGACGAGGGCGATGCCGGCCTTGATGAGAAGCGCCGACTCCATGTTCAGGCCTTGGCGCCGGGCGCAGGACCGTCACCCGCGATGCCCTTGCGCATCTCGGTGTCGGAACGAAGGTTCTCAAGGCGCTGGAAATCCATGTAGCCCATGCGCCCGGAGCGCAGCGCATCGGCCAGAGCCTGCGGAATCTGGGCCTCGGCTTCGACGACGCGGGCGCGCATTTCTTCGACGCGGGCGCGCATTTCCTGCTCGAGCGCGACGGCGGCCGCACGGCGGATCTCGGCCTGGGCCTGCGCCATGTTCTT
>Ga0209298_10001277_pt1 | contig 16511 bp, 13 predicted proteins | sample S_140806_EF_Meta_FD_187325 | JGI IMG/M metagenome (GOLD analysis project Ga0209298, IMG submission 187325) | Freshwater microbial communities from Lake Simoncouche, Canada to study carbon cycling - S_140806_EF_MetaG (SPAdes) (version 2) | ecosystem: Environmental > Aquatic > Freshwater > Lake ...
ATATTATTGAAGAATTTAAAAAAGAAAGTGGAATAAATTTAAAAACAGACAAACTTGCATTACAAAGAATAAGAGAAGCTGCTGAAAAAGCAAAAATAGAATTATCTTCTTCAGCTCAAACTGAAGTGAATTTACCTTTCATCACAGCAGATAAAAGTGGTCCAAAACATGTTAACATGAAAATCACAAGAGCAAAGTTAGAGGCTCTTACTGCAGCGCTAATTGAAAAAACTATAGACCCTTGCAAAATTGCTCTAAAAGATTCTGGCTATACCGCGTCTGAAATTAATGAAGTTATCCTTGTCGGCGGAATGACAAGAATGCCTAAAGTTGTTGAAGCAGTAAAGAATTTCTTTGGAAAAGAACCAAATCAAAGCGTCAACCCTGATGAGGTAGTTGCTTTAGGTGCTGCTGTTCAGGCGGGTGTATTACAAGGGGATGTTAAAGACGTTCTTCTTCTTGATGTTACTCCATTGTCACTTGGTATTGAAACTTTAGGTGGTGTGTTCACAAGATTAATTGAAAAAAATACAACAATTCCAACTAAAAAAAGCCAAACATTCTCAACAGCTGAAAACAATCAACCTGCTGTAACTATCAGAGTTTTTCAAGGTGAAAGAGAAATGGCAAATGATAATAAATTACTTGGTAATTTTGAGTTAACGGGAATTGCACCAGCTCCAAGGGGTGTTCCTCAAATTGAAGTTACATTTGATATTGATGCTAATGGTATCGTAAACGTTTCTGCAAAAGATAAGGGAACTGGAAAAGAACAGAAAATTCAAATTCAAGCATCAGGTGGTTTAACCGATGAAGAAATTCAAAAAATGGTTAAAGAAGCTGAGGCTAATAAAGAAGCTGATAAAAAGAAAAGAGAAGAGGTTGATGCAAAAAATCACGCTGACTCTTTGATAGCTTCAACTGAACAAAGCTTAAAAGAACACGAAAGCAAGATTTCAGAAGCTGATAAAAAAGCAATTGAAAAAGATATGGAAGATCTAAAAGAAGCTATTAAATCTGACAAAACTGAAGATATTAAAACTAAAACTCAGCAATTAATGACTTCTTCTATGAAATTAGGTGAAGCTATATATAAAGCTAAACAAGATACTGCTAGTGCTGAAAAAACAGATACTAAGTCTGATGATAAAAAAGATGTGGTTGATGCCGAGTTTGAAGAAGTAAAAGACGATAATAAAAAGAACGGCTAATCCATTTATAACTGGTTTCGCCCTAAGTCATTATGTCCAAAAAAGACTATTATGATATTCTTGGTGTAACCAAAAAATCAACTTCTGAAGAAATAAAAAAAGCCTACAGATCTCTTGCAATGAAATATCACCCTGACAGAAATCAGGGAGACAAAGCTGCTGAGGGAAAATTTAAAGAAGCCTCTGAGGCTTATCAAGTTTTGTCTGATCCAAAAAAAAAATCTTCCTACGATCAATTTGGACATTCTGCATTTGAAGGTGGGGCTGGAGGACCTGGAGGCTTTGATTTTGGTGGTTTTGAATCTGGTGCATTCTCCGACATCTTCGATGATTTTTTTGGCGACTTTATGGGTTCAGGTCGAGGTGGAAGGAGCTCTAAAAAATCAAGATCTAATCGCGGGTCCGATTTAAAAATTAATTTAGAAATAACTTTAGAAGAAGCTTACCTTGGAAAAAAACAAACTATCAATTTATCTTCAAATGAAAAATGTGAAAAATGTTCTGGGGGTGGTGCGGAACCTGGTTCAAAACCAAAAAAATGTTCTACTTGTGATGGATATGGAAAAGTAAGAACACAGCAAGGTTTTTTTACTCTACAACAAACATGTCCCGATTGTGGAGGAGATGGTGAAATGCTTTCTAATCCCTGTAAAGATTGTAAAGGATCTGGTGCTACTAAAACAAAAAAAAATCTTTCAATTCAAATTCCAAAAGGTGTCGATAATGGAACTCAAATGAGATTATCTGGCAAAGGTGATGCGGGTTACAGGGGTGGATCCAATGGTGATCTTTATGTATTTATAATGGTCGAAAAACATAAGATCTTCCAACGATCCGAAGAAAATCTATACTATAAATTGCCCATATCAATGACTGATGCCGCTCTTGGTGCTGAAATAGATGTTCCAACTATTGACGGTGGAAAATCGAAAGTTAAAATTCCATCAGGAACACAATCTGGAAAACAGTTTAGACTTAAAGGCAAAGGTATGCCTATTATAAGAAGTGATGACTACGGAGATTTATACCTAGAAACGAACGTTATAATTCCTGAATCTCTATCAAAAGAACAGAGGGAATTACTTGAAAAATTTAAGTCTTTAGAGGATTTAAATGATAATTCAGAAATAAAAAGCTTCATAAATAAAGCAAAAAGATTCTGGGAAAATATAAATTAATAAAAAAAGATTAATATTACTATTCTAATAATATACTAATATTCCATGTCTTCTTTATTAGAACAAGCTAGCTCCTTTCATATAAAAGGAAACATTAAAGAAGCAGAAACAATCTATAAAAAAATCATAAATGAATCTCCTAATTCATTCGAAGCAAATCATGCTTTGGGGGCCATATATCTTCAGTTAAGAAATTATAAAGAATCAATTTCTTGGACTAAAAAAGCTATTAATATAAATTCCAAACACCACGCTCCATACAATAATCTTGGAGCTTCTTATCTAGCTATAAAAGAATTTTATAATGCTATAGGTGCTTTTTCTGAAGCTATAAAAATAAAACCTGATTACGCTCAAGCTTACAATAGCCTTGGCATTACTTATAGAAGACTAGAGCAATATGATAATGCAATAATAAATTATAATAAAGCTATAAAATTAAAACCTGATTATGCTGAAGTATATAATAGTCTTGGCATTGTTTTAATCGAAAAAAAAGAATTTAAACTTTCGGAAGTTAATTTTAATAAGGCTATAAAATTAAAACCTGATTATGCTGAAGTTTATAGTAATTTTGGATTTCTTTACTTAAAACTAGAAAAATATAACCAAGCGATAGATTATTGTAAAAAAGCTATAAGGCTAAATCCTCATTATCCTGAAGTCTATATGAACCTTGGAGCTATATATTTAAGATTAAAAAAATTCAAGGAAGCAATAAATAATTATAATCAAGCTATAAAATTAAAACCTGATAGTGCTGATGCTTATAATGATATTGGTGTAGTTTATAAAATTTTAGAGAAATATGAAACTTCGATAGAATATTTAAATAAAGCTATAAAATTAGAACCTGATCATGCTTTAGCTTATAATAATCTTGGATCTTTATACATGGATCAAAGAAAATTTGAGGAAGCATTAAATAGTTTTAATAAAACAATTAAAATAAAACCCGATTATGCCGAGGCCTATTTTAACAGAAGTATCTTATATGCTGAGACTAAAAGACCTCAATTAGCTATTCCAGATGTTTATAAAGCTTTAAAATTAGAGCCGGAAAACTCATCAAGACTTGGGCATTTACTAGGCTGTAAAAATGAAATTTGTGATTGGGATGGTTTAAAAACAATTATATCTACTATAACAAAAAAAATTGTTAACGAAAATAGCAAAGAGTATCCGAGTCATCCTTTGCTAAATCACATAGATTCTTTAGATATAATAAAACAACTACTAGATTCTGATAGCAATAAAGAAAGGTCTTCTAAGTTAATTCAAAAATCAAAAAATAAAAAAGTTAATATTGGATATTTTTCTGGTGATTTTAAAGAGCACCCTGTTGGACTGATAGTTTCAAAATTATTTAGTCTTCATAATAAAAATGAATTTGAAATATTTGGATTTTCTTCTAATCCTGAACACAACCCCGATGATAAAATTACTAAAGAAATTCTAAATTCAGTTGATAAATTTTATGATATAAATAAAAAATCTGATAAAGAAATCATATCTGATGTAAAAAATTGTGGTATAGATATCGCAATTGACCTTGCTGGATTTACTAAACACACCAAGTTATCTCTTTTTAGAAAAAGAATAGCACCTATTCAAATTAACTTCTTAGGATACCCTGGAACGACAGGTAAATTTAATGACTATATAGTCGGTGATAAATACTTGATACCAGAAAAGAGTAAAAAATTTTATTATGAAAAAATATTTTATGTACCAAATTTTTTTTTACCAAACAATAATAAAGAAAGTCCTCCTGATGATACATTTAATAAAAAAAGTTTAAATATTCCAGAAAATAGTTTTGTATTTGGTTGTTTTAATAATAATACAAAAATCAATCCATTTATCTTTAATTGTTGGATGAGAATTTTAAAAAAAGTTAAAAACAGCGTAATTTTTATTGTAGAATTTAATTCTTTTGCCAAAGAAAATTTAAAAAAAGAAGCTTTAAAAAGAGATATTAATCCAAATAGGCTAATTTTTTCTCCTTTAATTGATTTTGATAAACGATTGTTAAGATATAAATTTTGCGACTTATTTCTGGATACTTTTCCGTATACGGCCCATTCTACTGCTAATGAATGTTTATGGTCAGAAACACCACTCTTAACTCTTGCTGGAGAAAGTTTTCAAAGCAGAGTCACTTTTAGCCTACTAAAGAATCTAGAAATGGATGAATTAATTACATATAGTATTGAAGAATATGAAAAAAAAGCAGTTGATATTGGTTCTAATAAATTACTACTAGAGCAAATAAAACATAAGTTGGATCAATCTATAAAAAAGACCTCAATATTCAATATGCCTAATTATGTTAAAAATCTCGAAAAAGGATATCTCGAAATTTTCAAAAGAAAAAAAGAAGAGAAAGATCCTGACGACATCTATATTAATTAAAAAATTATAAAATGAAAATTATTAAAATTTCTATTTGTGGAGCGCTCGGTAAAATGGGAAAGCTTTTAATTAATAAAGTTATAAAAAATAAAAAATTAAAATTAGAAAGTATTACGGATAAAAAAAATTCCGTTTCAATTCAAGGAATAAATATTCAGGGCAATAGCGTTAATGCTTTTAAAAACACAGACGTTATTGTGGATTTTTCAAGACCGGAAGCAACCATGCAAATATTAAAGATTGCTAACAAATTAAAGAAGGCGATTGTTATTGGAACCACTGGATTTAATAAAAAACAAAATAGTTTAATTAAAAGATTATCCAAAACTATTCCAATATTTAAATCAGGTAATATGAGTCTAGGTATAAATTTATTAGAGTATATAGTTAATATTTTATCGAAAAAAATACCTGCAGACTATCAAGTTGGAATCACTGATCAACATCATAAAAAAAAAATTGACTATCCTTCTGGAACTGCATTAATGCTAGCAAATGCAATATCTAAAGGTAAAAATAAAAAGCTAGAATTGATAAAGGGAAAAATTTTTCTTAATGGTAAAAAAAGTAATCCAAAAAAAAATAAAATTAACTTTTATATTACAAGAAAAGGAAACACTATCGGAAAACATTCTATAAACTTTAAAAACAAAATTGAAAATATAGAGTTAAAACATACTGCTTTTTCTAGAGAACTTTTTGCGGATGGAGCATTAAAAGCTGCTATATGGATAAGTAAAAAGAATAAAGGGTTATTTGATATGCAAGATATGTTAGATTTAAAATAAATCCTATAATTTTTTTGTTCGACTTACAATGCTTCTAAAAAAAAATAAGGCTGTTAAGCTTATTAAGCTATTAAATAAATCAATAAAAAATCCAAAAACATCTCTAAAATATAAAAATAAATTTACTTTATTAACTTCTGTCGTTCTTTCCGCCCAGTGTACTGATGTTAATGTTAATAATGTAACTCAAAGCATATATAAAAAATATTACACTCCTAAACATTTTGCAGATCTTGGAATATATAAAATAAAAAACCTTATAAAAAATATAGGTTTATTTAACAATAAAGCTAAAAATATATATCATTTATCTAAAATTTTATTAGAAAAATACCAAAGTGAAGTTCCAAATAAATTTGAAGAATTAATATCACTTCCCGGAGTGGGTAGAAAAACAGCCAATGTTGTTTTAAATTCTGTATTTAATAAACCAACTATAGCTGTGGACACTCATGTTTTTAGGGTAAGTAATAGGACTGGTCTTTCTAATGGAAAAAATCCTGAACAAGTTGAAAATCAGCTTTTAGCGATAATACCTAAACAATATAAAAAAAAAGCCCATGACTTAATACTCTTACATGGAAGATATGTATGCAAATCTCAAAGACCCTTATGTAAAAATTGTGTGATTAATAAAATTTGTTTATACAAAGAAAAAAATGAAAAATAAAATATTAGGCATAGGTAATGCACTTGTTGATATTCTTATAAAAGTAGATGATGAGTTCTTAGTAAAAAAGAATCTAATTAAAGGAACTATGAAACTCATTAACAAATTTGAATTTGATAATCTTAAAAACAATATCAAAATTAGTAAAACTGTAGCGGGAGGTTCTGTGGCTAATACCATGTCTGGGATTGCTTATCTTGAAGGAAGCCCTTCTTTTATTGGAAAAATTAATTCTGATTATTTTGGAGATATATATATAAAAAGTCTTGAAGATATAAATGTAAAATTTTCTTATATTAAAAAAAATGAAAATCTGTCGACAGGCGCTTCTATTATTTTTATTACCCCTGACTCGGAAAGAACCATGTGCACTTATCTCGGAATATCTTCAAGTCTTTCATCTGATGACATAGTTGAAAATAATATTATAGGTCATGAATTAGTTTTTTTAGAGGGATACCTCTGGGACAAAGGAGCGAGTGAAAAAATGTTTAAACATGTAATAAATATAGCAAGGAAAAATAAAATAAAAATTGCAATGAGCCTATCAGACATTTTTTGTGTAAATAGACATAAAGAAGATTTTTATAACCTGCTTAAAAACGAATTAGATATAGTGATAGGAAATGAAAATGAAATAAATGAATTAACAAGTAAAAAAAAATTATTAGATTCTATTAATGAATTAAAAGAATTGAATAAGCTAATAATAATTACAAGAAGTGACAAAGGAAGTATGGCAATCAAAAACGATGAAATTATAAGCTGTGATAGTGTAAAAGTTGACAAAGTAGTTGATTTGACCGGTGCTGGAGACTTGTTTGCAGCTGGGTTTTTAAAAGAATATCTAGACAAGTCAGAAGTTAAAAAATGCTTAACTACTGGATCAATACTTGCCTCAAGAATAATTAAAAAAATTGGCGCAAGATTATAATAAATTATTAATCTATTTAGATATATAGTATAAAGAATTCTTCTCTATAATAAATTTTTTATCATGAAAAAATTTATTTATTTTTTTTCTTAATCGATGAAGGTGAGTTTCAAAAGCGTGACTTTCTAGATCTGAGTTATGATTCCAAATATTTTTTAATAAAAAAGATCTATCTTGCCCATTATTTTTATTTAAAGTTAATATTAAGTCTAGTTCTTTTTCTGTAAGTTTAATTTTAATACTATTTTTCATAATAACTCTTTGGTTTGAATCTATTTCATAACTGTTAATAACAATTTTAGATTTTTTAAAAAAGCTATATTTTGCAATTAAGATATTTAATATTTCTTTTAAAGACAAAATTTCTACAGGAAGAAACAATGAAACATGAAAATCTAATAAGTGTAAATTATTTTTTTTTAAAAAATTCTTATCGTTTAATAAAAAAATAGTTGGAACATTCTCTGTAATATATTTCTTTATCTTCACTAATTTTAATCTTTCTACAAAAATAATCCTAATTAAAAAATTTTGATTATTGTGTATGAAATCTTTATCCTGACTAATTTTATAGCTTAGGTCTAATTCTTTTAATAAATCAGAAAAGATTTTAGAGCCAATAATATAAAGATGAATATTACGCATAAATAAATATATAATATATTTAATATGATTATTGTAAAAAAATCTAAGTATTTAAAATATAAAAATTTTAAATTACGTTGTTCATTAGGAAAAGCTGGTATTAAAAAAAAAGAAAAGGAGGGTGATAACGTAACTCCTAGGGGGATATTCAAGATTATTTGTGTCTATTATAGATCAGATAGAATTAAACAAATTATAACTCCCTTAAAAAAAATTAAAATTAAAAGAACTATGGGATGGTGTGACGATCCAAAGAGCAACTTTTATAATAAAGAAATAAAACTACCTAATAAATTTAATTTCGAAAAATTTTATAGAAAAGACAACCTTTACGATATAATAGTCCCGCTCAACTACAATAAAAATCCAATTATCAAAAACAAAGGAAGTGCAATATTTATTCATATAGCAGATAATAATTATAAAAGAACTGCTGGCTGCATAGGAGTAAAAAAAAATAATTTGATAAAACTACTTTCAATTATAAAAAAAAACACCAAAGTAAAAATTGGTTAATCTTATTAATTTTCTGCACAACAAGAATTGAATATCTCTCTCAAAACAACTGAAAAATTATCAGCATATTTTTTCATATTAAATAGTGAGCTTTTTCTTGAAGAATTTATTAATCTTTTTCTTATATTTTCTAGTTCATATACATTATTTGAAAATAAAATTGCTTTTCTTACATAATCTTCCTCATCATCCGCAATCCAATCATGCATATTTAAATTGTTATTAATACTTTCTCCACACTTAGAAATAAACCTATCGCCTTTTACAGTTAATAAAGGAACACACATCCAGCTTAGCTCGAAACTAGTGGTTCCTCCGTTATAAGGGAAAGTGTCTAAAGCTATATCGATATTATTATAACTGTTTAAAAATTTATTTCTTGGAGAGCCAGTTTCAATAATTATCCTATCTAGTTTAATCTTGTTTTCTTCAAAAATTTTAAGGACCTTGTCCTTATTTATACTGATATTAAACTGAGAATTTTTTAAAAAAATTTTAGAATTAGGAATTTGATATAAAATTTTAGACCAAATATTAATTAAATTTTTATTAATTTTATTCAAATTATTAAAGCAGCCAAAAGTTATATAACCATTTTTTAATGCTGGCGTTGAAGCTGTTGAAATATTTTTTATATCCGATGTCGAAAGACAACTCCAAATATCTGACATTTGCACTATTTTTTCTGTATAGTTTTTAGTGTCGGTCTTAGGTGTGCAATACCGATCACCAATAATATAATCTATTTCTTTTATTCCGGTTGAAGCTAAGTACGCAGCCCACGATACTTGTAGTGGAGAAGATTTATAGCTAAATACTGGTAATCTATTATCTCCGTAATGGCCTGACATATCTATCAATATATCTATTGAATCTTGGTTAATTAGATCTGCTAAATCTTTATCATTAATATGATGAATATCTCGCCATTCATCAAAGTCTAATTTCAATAATTTCGTATATTGATCTTCAAATGGATTATTTGAATAAGCGGTTAATTCAAAATTATAATTTTTGATTTCTTGCAAAAAATCTAACAAATAATAACCGACAGGATGCTCTCTAAAGTCTGCAGACAAAAAACCTAATTTTAATTTATCTTTTTTATCAATACTAGTTTTTTTATGAAAATTTTTATTCTTATTTAAAGAGGAGATCCTTCCATATTCTAGAGAGAAATCTTTATAATAATTGATGTCTTTTTTAAGATAGAGCAATGTTGCCAAGAACCTACTAAAAATTCTAAGATTACTTTTATTGAACTCGATGGCTTTATATAAAAAATCTAAAGCTTCATCTACATTTCCGATTTCTAAATTCAGTGCCGCAAGATTGTTATAAACAATACTCTTGTCACCAATATAATTTAAAGAATTGGTAAAATATTTTTGAGCAGATTCATAATCCTTTAATTTTAAAAAAATATTACCAAGATTATTAAGAGTATTATTAAGCCTATTTATATTAATAGATTGTGCTTTATTATAATTGACTATTGCAAGATTAAAATCATTAATTCTCTCATAAGCTTCCGCTAAATGATGTCTGGCGTAATAAAAATTGCTGTCTAGATTGCAGGCATAACTAAATGAAATAATTGCAGAATTAACTTCATTTGTATCAAGTTTAATAATTCCTAAGTTGTAATGATATATTGGATTATTTGGATCCTTATTAATTAAATAATTAAATAACGTTTCTGATTCAAAATATTTTTTCTGTTTATAGTTTAAAATTGCTATATTAAAATTTGTTTCTTGATTTTCTTTATCTAAGTCTAAGGCTTTCAAATAAAAAATGCGAGCATCTTCAAACTCATTCATACTCTGGGATAGCAATCCGGATAAATTATAAAAATTAATATTATTTTTATAATTATCTTCTAATTTATTTAAGAAATTTTTTGCGTCTTCAAGTTTGTTTGTGCTAATAAGGTTAATAATTTCTTGGTATTTTAAATCTTTTTCTAACATTAATATAAATTAAATAATTATTATTAATTAATAAATGATATTTCTGACTATTCCTATTTATTGTTCCCTTGCTCCAAAAATTGCAGAACCAACACGAATATAAGTGGCTCCATTATGAATAGCAGATACAAAATCGCCACTCATACCCATACTAAGTTCTGTTAAATTATTTTTATGAGCAATCTCTTTTAATTGTGAAAAATAAAAATCTACATTAGAATTAATTGGTGGAATGCACATTAAGCCAATAACATTAAGCGATAAATCATTTTTACAAAATTTTATAAAATTATCGGCTTCAGAAATTACAATACCTTTTTTGTTAATTTCATTAGCAAGATTAATTTGAATAAAATATTTTATTTTTTTATTCAAAAAATTTTCTTCATTCTTCAAAGTTAATGCTAATTTTTCTGATCCAAGTGAATGGATAAAATCAAATATTTTAACAGCATCTCTTGCTTTATTAGATTGCAAGTTACCTATTAAGTGTAACTTTATATCTTTAAATTTAAATACAATCGGAGACCATTTTTCGATGGCTTCTTGAACCCTATTTTCTCCAAAATCTTTATGTCCAAGATCAATGATATTTTGAAACTTTTCTATACCAAAAGTCTTGGTAACAACTATAATTTTAGTCTTTGCTGTTAATGAAAGTACTTTTTTTTTTATGTTAATATAGTTATTTAAACTAATCATAATGTTAAATAAAAAAAATAAATTATTTTATTTTATTAAAAAGTTATCAGAAAAACATCTTAACAATATATTAAGATATAAAAACTTAAATGTTATATATGTTTATAATAAGGATGATCCTCTAAATAAAATAATTTATTTAAGAAATTTCTGTAAAAAAAATAAAGTTAAATTTTATCTATCAAATAATCTTAAAATTATAAATTTTCTAAAACCTGATGGCATTCATCTCCCGGCTCAAGATAAAAGGGCTATTCTAAATATAAAAAAAAATATTAATATTATAGGAACAGCTTACAATCAAATAGACTATCACAGAAAAATTTGCCAAGGCTGTAGTGCTGTATTCTTATCACCAATTTTTGTTACAAATAAATATTCTTATAATAAAAAATTAGAAGTAATAAAATTTAACTTACTTAGCAAATATTGGAAAATCGATATTATAGCACTTGGAGGAATAAAGAGCGGAAATATAAAAAGGATTAGTCTTACAAAGACAGTAGGATTTGGAGGTATAAGTTTTTTTGAAGATTAAAACCCTGCCCACAATTTAATGCGAGCAGGGTTTTATAAAAAACTAGTTTTTAATTAAATTAAAATCTAGTTGAAAGTCTGATAGCGCCTTCTTTAACGTCGTTACCAGCTACGCTATTAACATCTTGACCTCTGCTATATGCACCGACAATAGCAACAGGACCTAAGTTATATCCAAGTTGGAATGAATCAATTGTTTCATCCGGTAACCCTACGGCCTCTGTTGTCAATCTAACAGCACCGATAGTTACAGTTGGAGAAACAGCATATGTCACTCCATATGTACGAACTTTCATTTCCGAATCAGTAGTTGCTGATGCAGTAGGAATAATTCCTGTAACAGCGTCAGTATTAGAACCAGCTAATCTGTTTTGCTTATGTTGCTCAACTCCAAGACCGAAGTCGCCAGTAACATAACCAATACCGTAAGAGCTACCCGTTAAATCAGTAGCAACAGAAGTTGAAGCCTTTTCTTTATTCATAAAGGCACGAGTTGTTAAACCCTTAACTCCAAAAGTATCTGCTCCTCTAAAACCAACTTCATAAGCAGAGTTTCTTACGCCGGAATCTCTTTGATGTGCTAAGCCACCTTGGTCAGTTGAACCAAAATCACCACCTGCTGGAGTGTATAAACCAGAAACAGTGATTCCTGTTGAACCAATAGTTTGCAGAATACCAAATCCAATATTTTCTTTAGGATTTGCTCCCATAGTGTTTGAAGCTCTAGCACCGATACCAACAGCAACGTTATCAATAGTGTTACCCATAACTTGAGGAACAGCAGTTTGAGTTACGTTTTGAATATGGTCAACACCAAATGTAAGAGTTGTTCCAGAAGCAGCATTGATTAAATCAATATAAATGTTTTCATTTGATATTGAATTAGCTTCTCTGCCTTGAGTCGCAGCAGTTACAGAAACTGAAGTAGACGTTGATGTCGATACAGTTATCGTATATCCAACTATACTAGCAGAAGCAGTTACAGCTCTATTTCCATCAGCTGTCTGACGTCCAGTTACGATGTCTCGAACGTTACCATCAAACTCTAGTGAGAAACCAGCTCTGTAATCCCAACCGTTGTTTAATTTTCCTGATTTACCCATGTTCAATTGAGTTTCTCTTCCCATTTGATCATTTGAATATAGAACAGTTGAATTGCTCTGAGTTCTATAGTGTAAATCTAAAGAACCAGAAACACCTTCACTGTTGTAAGAAGTCTGCGCTATTGCAGAACCTCCTACGATCATTCCGCTAACTAAAGCAGATGACAATAGTAGTTTGTTTTTCATGTTTTTATTATAGTTGTTTGTAGTTCGCATTTTTTATCAAAAACATTGATTTTATTAACTATAATTTAATTTATTAATCTAATTAATTTTTAATAGTTGCATAATTGCAACAATATAATTTTGTTCTAATATACAATAAAAATGTATAAATAATTGAAAAATCTTAGAAAATTGAATGATTATACGTTTTATAATACTATTCGTGGTTGTTTTTTTAATTAATGGATGTTCATCTTCTAAAGATCCGGTAACAGGGGAAGCAAAAACTTACGAACCAGATCCTACAAAAAGAGCTAAAGAATATGCTGATAAAGGTGGTGGCATATTTGGCGATTTAAATAATAAAAAACCAGGAGCCAATATTTATGATTTTGCAACATCAAATGTGCTTTGGAGAGCCACTTTAAAATCTTTAGACTTTCTTCCTATTATAAATGCCGATTATTCTGGAGGAATAGTAATCTATGATTGGTATTCTGAAGATTTAAATTCAAAAGAACAAATAAAAGTTTCAGTGAGATTTTTAAATAATGAAGTTAGATCAGATTCCCTAGAAATAAATGTCTATAAAAAAATATGCGAAACTTTTGATAATTGCAAAACTATTAAAATGAAAAATAATTTTCCAAATCAACTAAAGGAAAATATTTTATCAGTTGCGCGTTTATTGAAAATTGAAGAAGCAAAAAAAGAGAAAAAATAATACACTTTAAGATCTAATTATTATTCATGGAAGTCTACAATCATTTATTAATAGAAAAAAAATGGCAAGATTTTTTTGAAAAGAATAAAATTTTTAAAACGAACAATAAAAATGATAATAAATTTTATTGTCTAGAAATGTTCCCATATCCTTCTGGAAATATACATATGGGTCATGTAAGAAATTATACTTTGGGAGATGTAATTGCTAATTTTAAAAGATTAAATAATTATAATGTACTTCATCCCATGGGGTGGGACGCATTCGGTTTACCGGCAGAAAATGCAGCAATACAAAACAATCTACATCCTAAAGATTGGACATTAAAAAATATCTCGACAATGAAAATGCAGTTACAGCGTCTGGGATTATCCATTGACTGGGATAAAGAAATTTCTACTTGTGATTCCTCTTATTATAAAAATCAACAAATCTTATTTTCTCTTTTTTTTAAAAAAGGAATTGCTTATAAAAAAAAGAGTTATGTAAATTGGGACCCTATAGACAACACTGTTCTCGCAAATGAACAAGTGGTTGATGGGAAGGGATGGAGGTCAGGGGCTGTCGTTGAGAAAAAAGAATTAAATCAATGGTTTTTAAATATCACAAAATATTCTGATCAATTGTTAAAATCTCTTGATGATTTGAAAGGTTGGCCAGAAAAAGTAAGATTAATGCAAAAAAACTGGATTGGAAAATCTGTAGGGTACGAGGTTGATTTTGTTTCTGATTTTAAAAACACTAAAATTAAAATTTTTACAACTCGGCCAGATACAATATTTGGAGCTTCATTTGTTGCTATTGCTCCAGATCATCCTTTTACTGAGTGTTTTAAAAACGAAAAAAATTTTCAGGACTTTAAAGAACTTGCTTTAAAAAATATTGGAACAGAATCATCATTATCTAAAAATGAAAAATTAGGTTTTAAAACGCCATTTTTTGTATCTCATCCTTTCTTAAATAAAAAGATACCCGTTTATGTGGCTAATTTTATATTAATGGATTATGGAACAGGAGCCGTATTTGGTTGTCCTGCCCATGATCAAAGAGATTTAGAATTTGCTAAAAAATATAATCTTGAAATAATTCCTGTTGTAAGTCCTAATAAATCTAAATCAATTATAATTAATAATGAGGCATACACCGAAGATGGTTTTATTTTTAATTCAAATTTTCTTAATGATTTAAGTGTTGAAGATGCAAAAAGAAGTATTATTAAAAAAATAGAGGACGAAAAAATAGGAAATAGAAAAATTATTTATCGACTTAAAGACTGGGGTATATCCCGACAAAGATATTGGGGATGTCCAATTCCAATTATGTATAGAGAAGATGGCAAGGTTATTTTGGTTCCTGAAAAAGATCTGCCCGTAGAACTTCCCAAAGATGTAGATTTTAGCAGACCAGGAAATCCATTGGAGAATCATCCGACTTGGAAATATACGAAATGCCCAGAGACTGGAATGAAAGCTATTCGTGAAACTGATACTCTTGATACGTTTATAGATTCTTCTTGGTATTTTCTTCGTTTCTGTTCTCCAAAAGAAAAGGGTAAGCCTTTTGACATAAATGAAGCTAATTATTGGATGCCAGTAGATCAATACATCGGTGGTGTTGAACATGCCATACTACATCTTCTATATTCAAGATTCTTTACTTTAGCGTTGCAAGATGAATTTAAATTAAAATTTTCTGAACCCTTTAAAAATCTTTTTACACAAGGAATGGTATGCCATCCAACTTTTAAAACAGAAAAAGGAAAATGGGTTTTCCCAAAAGAAGTTATCGAAAAAGATGGATATTATTTTTTAGAAAATAAAGAAAAAATTTTAAAAGGGGATAGCCAGGCCATGTCCAAGTCTAAGAAAAATACTGTTGATCCTGATGATATTATTAAAGTTTATGGAGCAGACGCTGTAAGATGGTTCATTTTATCAGATAGTCCTCCGGATCGAGACATCCAATGGAGTGATAGTGGTATCCAAGGTGCATTTAAATACATACAGAAAATATGGCGCACTTGTGAAAAAATAAAAATTTATAAAAAAGAAAAAGAAGATACTAATAATAGTTTTTTAATTAAAACAAATATCCTAATAAAAGAAATTACAGAATGTATAGAAAAATTTCATATCAATGTCGCTGTTGCTAAACTTTATATTTTTTTGAATAATCTTAATGAAGAAATTGATAAAAAAACTTTAAATGAGGAAAATATTATCAATGCTTACAAAAAATATTTAATTATTATATCTGCCTTCATTCCTTACGTCGCAAATGAATGCTGGGAGATAATTACAAAAGAAAATAATCTAAGTTCACAAAAGTGGCCTAAAATTGAAAATACTCTTATAAAAAAGGATCACTTTGATATTGTAATTCAAATAAACGGCAAAAAAAGAGCAATTATCAATGCTATTAACAATGAAAATGAGGAAAATGTTTTTAGCAAATCCTTAGCAATTAAAAATATTAAAGTTATATTAGAAGAAAAAACTATAATTAAAAAAATATTTATAAAAAATAAACTGCTCAATATTGTCACTAATGATTAATAAACTTTTTCTAGCTATTATAATCTCAGTTACTTTAACTCATTGTGGTTTCTCACCCATATATACTGGGAATTCTAAAGAAGTAATTATTTCTAAATCAGAAATAATTGGTGATAAAAACCTAGCTTTTGACTTGGAGCAAAAATTAAATTTTAAAAAGGACGAAAAAAATTTGAATGCTTATATATTTAAAGCTCAAATTTATGATACAGCAGAAAGCTCTCTTGTAGATTCAAGAGGAATATCTACGGAAGAAATTATTAAATTAACGGTAAGCTATCAATTTCAAGATAAAAATGGTGTTATCATATACCAAGACGCCATAACGAAGGACAAAAGAGTCTCTGTCACAGACAATTTATCAAATAATATTCTAGTAAAAAATAATGAAAAAA
>Ga0209298_10001286_pt1 | contig 16461 bp, 18 predicted proteins | sample S_140806_EF_Meta_FD_187325 | JGI IMG/M metagenome (GOLD analysis project Ga0209298, IMG submission 187325) | Freshwater microbial communities from Lake Simoncouche, Canada to study carbon cycling - S_140806_EF_MetaG (SPAdes) (version 2) | ecosystem: Environmental > Aquatic > Freshwater > Lake ...
TTAGGAGCAGGAGGTGGAGGTGGTGCAGGAGGTGGAGGTGGTGGTTGCACAGCCACAGGAGGAGCCATAGGTTGAATCATGCTCTTACCCATTGCACCCGCAGGGCCAGTCTCAGGACTAGATCTTTGGGCTTTGACCATATTATCTTCTGCAATAGCAGCTTCAGCTTGAGCCGCCGCATATCCTTCTGGATCTTGCTGACGTTGACGCAAACCATAGGTATAAAGCTTTTCTTTAGCAGCTTTAGCCGCAGCTTTAGCTTCATCAACTAAGTCGCCAGTAGCAAAAGAAATAATACCGCCAGAGCCAAAGTTCATCTCTCCGGTTGGCAACGTTGCCACTCCAGAGTCTTCTGGTTGAGCTTGCATCTGTGGCTCAGGCACACCGGGCGGAACAGGCATCTGAGCTTGAGCACCTTGCTGTGCCATCTGCTGAGCCATCTGTCTTTGCTTAGCCGCTTGCATCTGCATGGTAGACATCTGCTGTTCAATGTTGTCTTTGACAGTACCAGTGGGAGCTTGAGCAGATTTCTGCTCCATCTGTTTGCGGCGGTTCAACTCACCTAAAGCCAAGTAAGGAGGAACTTCAGGGTTCATTCCATTGGCATAGGACATGATTGCCTGTGTAGGTAGATCCTTTAGACGCTCTTGTATTTGAACGAGATTCATGTCTTATCCTTAGTCGATAACTTTAAGTTTCTTGAGCAAGTCGTATGTAGATCCTAACGTACCCACTGTAGACTGCAACGCACCCAAACCTGTCTGTGAAGCGGGAGTGGTAGAAACAGTAGAGATCGGTAGACCTTGAAGCATAGACTGTAAATATTGAGTCTGCTTCATTGGGTAGTCACGCTGAGCCAAGAACTCGTTGTAGTCAGCAGTAATACCTTCTTGCTCAATACCGCGCTGTTGTGCGCCAGCTTGACCCATAATGTCAGCCAGTGTCTTAGCTTGACCCTGCTCAGTATTGAACTGACCCATAGCTTTATCGTAGGCATTAGAGTACCCAGTGCCGATAGCTTGGTTCTGTGCTTGCAACAAATTACGGTTAGCTTCAGATTCCATAATAGCCTGACGGCCACCACCATAACCGCCGGCTTGGGTCATCTTAGCCATGCTAGGCTGAAGATTAATCTGTGACTGGCGGCGCAGTTCTTCTAACTGTGGTGTTAATACAGACTGCAAATACGGATTCATGTATTGAGAAGCAATACCTGTAGGCTGAGATGGAGCGTTACCACCATCACCCAAAGTACCACCCATAGGAGCACCCATAGGAGCACCGGCACCAGTACCAATAGCACCGGGAGCATACGCATTCTGACCCATCATTGGAGGTTGATAAGCGCCAGCAGAACTAAACGTATTACCAAGCTGACTAGGAAAGTTAAGACTTCCAAGACCTTGAAATACTTTATTCTGAAGACCAGACTCACCAGCCGTCATTGGGCCTTGGTAAACCTGATAGGGCTGCTCGGAAATAGCCTGAGCTTTTCCAAGCATGTCCGTTACATAACCACCAGCCCAGTCAGATAGAGTTGATTGGGAAGAGGTGCCGGGAGAAGGGTATGAGGTAGCCATGTTATTCCTTAAGCGGGAAGATGTTTATCAGCCTTGGTATTGGCTGCAATGTTTTTTGCCTTGGCGCGGCTAGCTTTAATGCGATCCATCATGGCGTAGAGTTTACGTGCTCCCGCCTCCGTCGAGCCATTACCAAGTTCAGAAACGATACGAGCAGGTACAACAAACTCACCGTCAGCAAGACGGGCGGGTTGCTTGTCACCAATGGTTGCAGGGATGTCATCAGATACACCATCACCGGGGCCACGGAGTAGTTGTCCACCATCTGAATACCCTCCCAAACTAGCTATACCGCCATTAGCAAATACTTTGTAAGAAGTGTCTTCAACATTTGTTGGGGGTACAACGGTAGTATTTGCCGGAGGGGTAACTACTGCTGTGTTAGCCGCTGTGTTAGTCGCTGTATTAGCCGTAACAGGTTTGTATTGCATGGGGCTAAAGTAAGTCACACCACCAGAACCGGGGCGGCGAGCCATATAGTTAGGGCCAAGAGCTTCTTGATATTTAGACTGAACGGTTGCCGCAGGAAGATTAAGAATTCCAGCTACCCGCTCTGGGCTAATGCCATATTCATTCATACCGCGAGCAACCATAGCCTCTGTCATGTTTGGACGGGTTAAATAGTTCTTGACATCCTGATCGCTTAACTTAGTCGTGTAAGGAGCCGAAGTTAATGGGACTGCATACTGCCGTCTTTCACCAGTGTACTTAGGAATACCACCTTGGTAGCCTGCATAACCACTGCTACTACCACCACCTAGTAGTTGTTGAGCTAGACCAGCGGCTCCTGCAACACCCAACATACTCCCAATTCCACCCTTTGTAAACATGTCTGCTAAAGAGCCAGTATTAGTTCTGGTGTCGTAGGTTAATCCCTGTGGAGAAGTCCATACTCCGTCTTTAAATGTATAACCGGCCATTGAATCAATGTTGGTACCAGATGTGTTATCTAGTTGGTTATACCCGGGAGTGGATCCTGTATCTAGACCAGTAGGGTCTGTACCCCCAAGATCAATATATTCACCAGTAATTTCGTTGTAGTAACCAGCCATCTCAGCCACCCTTCACAATATTAATTAAGTCGTCTAACGACATTGAGTCACTAGATTTCCCAAGGATTAAATCCAATGCGTCATTGGCGTTATTTTCGTTGTTTTTCTTCTCTTGGGCAATGTCTTCTAACATTTCGCCCTCCGCTCCCGCTTTGGTCACACTGAGAGCGCGGTAGTCTTCATCTTCTAGCTCACCTTTTTTGTCCAGCTTTTGTTTCTTAGAGCCAAACTCTTTGCCATAGTAGAAGACATTTGCCAGTTGAGGCAGGCCAAAAGCAGCAGCAATGTTCTGTGCTTGCGGCATTGTGAACGGCTCAACAGACTTAGTAGGTGTCAGACTAATTCTTATTGATACCGTTGGCGTAATGCTAGGCGTTGGACTAACGCTTGGCGTAATACTTGGAGTTGGGGTAATACTTGGGGTCGGTGTGACCGTAGGCGTAATACTAGGCGTAATGCTAGGTGTAATACTTGGCGTTGGTGTAACAGAAACACTTGGTGTAACAGTCGGAGTAATAGACACCGAAGGAGTAACAGTAGGTGTTATAGAAACCGATGGTGTTACCGTTGGCGTAACACTAACCGATGGACTAACCGATGGGCTAACAGAAACACTAACTGATGGTGAAACACTAACCGATGGAGATGTGCTTACAGACGGAGATGTACTAACCGATGGTGAGACACTGACTGACGGAGATGTACTGACAGATGGGGAAACACTTACGGAAGGCGATGTACTTACCGATGGAGAAACACTTACTGAAGGTGATGTACTAACAGATGGTGAAACACTGACCGATGGGGATGTACTTACGGAAGGCGAAACACTTACCGACGGTGATGTGCTAACAGACGGTGAAACGCTTACTGACGGCGATGTACTCACCGATGGGGATGTGCTAACAGACGGCGACACTGAAACACTGGGCGATGTACTTACCGATGGGGATACGCTAACACTTACTGACGGAGAGACACTTACCGATGGCTCAACTGATGGACTAACCGATACGCTAGTACTAACCGATGGAGAAACACTTACCGACGGTTCAACCGATGGAGACACGGATGGGCTAACCGAAACGCTTGGGCTGACCGTTGGAGATACGGAAACACTAGGCGTAACCGTAGGTTCTACAGATGGAGATACAGAAACAGTAGGTGAAACAGACGGAGTTACTGTGGGTGTTACGGACACAGAAGGAGTTACCGTTGGAGTCACTGAGACTGACGCAGACACAGAAGGACTTGGAGTAGGTTTCTGTGTAATCTTTTCTAAATCATCTGGTGTAACTGGATTACCATCAGCATCATAAAAAAGTACCGTTGTAACTTTTGGCGTAGTAGATACCGAAGGCGATACAGAAACACTAGGATATGTGCTGACATTAAGAGAAGGACTTACTGAAGTTTTCTTTGATGTCAGTAAACTTAAATCATCAGCCGTAACATAGTTACCATCTGCATCTTGAAATAATGGAATTGGAGATACTATTGTAGATACTACTGGAGATGGGGTTATTCTTGTGCCAACAATAGTAACTGTACCCATATCAGTCACATTAGGAGTAAAGTCTTTACCAGTTATCCGTTTATATTCCTCAAGTAATTCAGTCCTTGAAGGATCTAGTTTAAGTGCTTCTTCTAAATCTCTAATATATCCAGCATTCATTGCATCTTGAACGCCGGGAATCTTCATTAAAGCATCAATACCCATTGCAGTTTCTGCAACATCAAGACTACCAAATGTTCTGATTACATCAGCGACAGAAGCAAATGGTGATTTAGTTGTCTTTGTTGTATCTGTGCTAGTTATATCTTTAGCAGTAACATCTATTACTTCTTTACCAAGCAAAGCATCTAACTCTGCCTGAGTAACAATAGAACTTGTAGGAATAATTGTTCTATCACCAATAGCAGGATTTAATACCTGCAAAGCCCTCATTAATTCAGAACTAAATGATAGGCGTGGAATATCTGCTAATGCTTTATTTAATGATGCAGCATTTTCTGATGAAGTTAATAGTTGTCCTGTTTTACCATCAATAACTACTGGTATATTTTTTGTTACACCTGAAGTATCAATAGTAGTAAAAAATGCTTTACCAGTTGCAGTATCAATATTAACTTGGTTTGGTTTAAATTCTGGTTTAGGTAATCCACCTGTATATCCATCACCTGACGCAAGTTGCGTAGGACTAATTAAATTTATACCAAGGTTTTCAGAGTCACTGTTGTAATCGTAAATTGTTGTTAATGCGTTTGCTCTTTGCTCAGCTACAGATAAATTTTGTCCTTCTGTTAAACCAGAATCTTGAAGAGTGGTAACAACGTCGGTGCCAGTAGATGTTGGCAAACTTTTAATGGTGTCACCAAAGGAATTACCAGCACTAATCAATCCTGCTGTATTACCAGTCTTTGTAAATATGTCTAATGCTTTTACAAAGTTAGCCGCCGATGCCGCTACCTTTAAATTACTACTACCAGTAAGAGCACTGGCCGCAGAAGCCATGCCTGCATAATCATTGTCAATTATGGCTTTACCTAAGTTAGCCCAGTTAACAGCAGTACGAACTTCTGGTGGTAGTGTTGCTCCTGCTAGGTTCATACCTGCATTGATAGCACCTGCTACGTTTTTAGTATCAACAGCATTTACTAATGAAGCTACGCCTTTAGCTGTGTTCAAAGTACCAGCATTCTGAGCTAACCAGCTATCGTTAAATAACTGTTCTGCCTCGGCAAATTTACCTGCATTAGCCAGTGCATCAATTTGATCTTTAATTTGTCCAGAAAATCCAGAAGCCGCAGACAATCCACTAAAAGCCGCCGCCGCCCACTGACCATTTGCCGCAGCTTTGGCAGCGTTATAAGATTGAATATAAGGAGCCGCCGCTGGGTACATGACAGAAACTGCCGTCAGTACCATAGGTAAAACGTTCTGCGTGAAATCTACCCAATCACTTTTAGTACCTGTGGTAGTTGGAATAGCCAACCCAGTATTGGTAAAAGTAAACCCATAGTTAGTTTGATTACCACCTAATGTAGTACCTTGAATGTTAAGAGGTTTACCAGTTAACTTGTTGTAAATCTCTTCTTCTTCTACAGTTTGATCGCCCTGTTCAGTCGAAATGGTTCTTGTAACCATGCGTCTACCAATGTCGGAAAGACTGGTAACACCTTGACCAGATAACTTATTAGCAAAGTCCCACAGAACAGCTTCTTTCGATCCTAAACCACCATCATCTTTTCCTAATGCGCCACCAGTAAACAGACCACTCATCCCTTGAAGATTAGAGATGCTATTGATCTGGTCGTACAGATTTCTATTAGTTGTTCCTACAGTAGTTTCCCAAGCTGGGCCTCCGCCATAGCTAAAAGTACCATCGGCATTCTTAGTAATACCCAGCATGGTTAAGCGCCAAGGCTCCCATGAATTAAGGGTAGAAGAATTAAGTTCACCATATCCGGGGATGTTAAGTACATTCCCACCACTACCTGCAACAGCAAGTGTGTCAATAGGAACTACTGTTGGTGATGCAGTTGTTACTAAGGAATCAACAACAGGAGTTGGTGTAACTATGGGTGTAACTGAGACTGCTGGTGTGACTATAGGAGTAACCGCAGGTATAACTACAGGAGTCACTACTGGTGTCGGACTTACCTCTGGAACAGGTACAGGAGAAACAACAGGCGTAACTACTGGAGCAATAGCTGTTGTTTTTTGATACGGGGCAAAAAGACCAGCAATATCACTATCAGATAACCCCATAGCTTTAATCTGTGCAATCAAAGCATTGGTAGCATCTTTCCCGCCAAAAGCGTCATACACACTTTCATAATTAAAAGGTATTGTCTCAGACGTAGGAGTAACAACTGTAACGATTGGAGTTGGAACTACAGTTACATCTGGAGTTACAACTGGAGTAACAGATGTAATAGCTGGAGTAACTGGGATTGCAACTGGAGTTGGGACTGAAGTTACAACTGGGGTTACAACTGGTGAGACAGATGTGATAGCTGGGGTAACTGGGATTGGAGTTACTAAAGTACTGATACCTCCACTAATATTTGTAGTATCTACTCCAGTATTTGGAATAGTAACTATGCCAGTTTGAGGTGCAACAGCTTCGTATCTAGACTGAACATTAGATAAATTAGTACCAGTAGCACGAGCAATATCTGCTGGAGTCAGTTTAAACTGATCCATCGTAGCGGCAACAGTAGCGTCATCCGCATTGGGATTAGCCAAAAACCAATTAAATATGTCTTGGTCTGAAATTGCCATTATCCAACTTTCCAATTCGTACCATCAGAGTAAACAGGCACAGCCACCACTCCACCAGTCACAACGGTAGCCCCAAATGTTGGGCCTAAAGCATCTGTTACAAAAGCTCTTGCACCTTTGCCTGAAGTGACTGCACTGGGTAGCGTAGCTACTGTGTAGTTAGTCAAAGGAGGCACTACGCCAGAGGCTGTCAACTGCGTAGTTAACGCATCTAGCCTGTTGAAATACAGACGTAAAACATTGTTTAACTGGTCAATGTATTGAGCGTCATACTCTTGTGGAGCCAACGGCAAGTTAGGTGCGGCTACCTTGTTTAACTCATACTCAGACGTAATGATGTAGCTCATCGTCTGCCGTCCGGTCTGATGTCAATACGGGTAGAACCCAACTGCCATGCTGTTCCCAAATTGGTAGAGCCAACCTTTAAGATAAGCTGACGGCCACGCACACGGGTGTTAATCTGACCAGTAAAGCCTTCAGTAACCGTATAAGACGCGCCCGTTAATTTATCCACATTACCTGTTACAGCCGTGCCAGTGCCTGAACCTGAGTTCTGCATTGGATACAGCGTGTAAACAACTTCGGGCGTAGGAGAAGCATCCGAGCCAGAAAACGTCAAGTCAGGCAACATCCTCCAGACAAAGCCAAACTTGTCACCATCATCAATGTCAAACTCACATGAAGAGATGTAAGAATCAATACCCACTGGAGTGCCAGTTTCATTATTATCTAAACCATATTCTTGGTTCAAAATGTTGCTTGTAGATGTGCTGACGTTCAATACGTTAGCGGAAATAGGGTAATCCCTTAAACCAGAATCAAGCCATGCTGTTCGTGCCATAGTGCCGTAGTACCAGATACCTTTACCACCGGCTGGGTTGGCTTCTACATAGTTATAGATGACGTAGCGGTCAATCGTTGTGCTATTAGCAGAACAATAGAACCACCAGACTTCGTTAAAGCCTTCGTTGGTACTGGCAAATACTTGCTGGCCTTGACCCAAGTTAATGTCTTGGTAGATGAACTTACGCAGGTCGCAGTTCAGTGTATTGATACGACCATCATAGGAATAGAACTTATCAACGCCCATCCAGTAAACCACACCGGATGCTTGGGCTACTGCGTTTTGACTCAAGATAGAAATGTTGTCACCCAGCAACTGGCTAGACCACACTACGGGCGGCCCAATGTATTGGAGAGAATACACGGCGGCATCAGACCACACCACAATCTCTTGACGGGTTTGAATAGCTGTAATGATGCTTGAGCCGTGAGACAATCTAACACTACCGGCTTGATTTGTAGCCGATGGAGTCCAGTTAACTACAGATTCTTGATCCCCCCAACGAATTAACATGGGGTCTTGAATGCTAGAGCCGTAGTCGTTACAACCAAATGCAAACACAAACCGGCTGACATCAGATACATAAATGAAGTTCTGAATGGTTGGAACGTCAGAAGCCCCATACAAAGACGTTACAGGCACTGCGTTAGGCATGATGTAATGCGTACCAGACTGTGATCCAGTAGTGTTAATAGCCGACCCGCCAGCGGTCAATGCCAAGTTAAATGTTGTGCCGCCAGTACCTTTAACATAGTACGTAGTTCCCACAGATAAACCCGTAGGCAAAGCAGATGGATAACCTGAGTTGGTAATGATTACAGGAGTGTTATCTAACAAGCTAATGGTAGAAGTCACTACCGCAGGGCTGGCAATAGTCACCGTAAATGTAGCTGGGGACACCCCAAAGTTGGCATCCCAGTAATAGATTGGGCCACCACGGAATCCGATAATTAGGTCTTCACCAAAGTTAGACTGGCTCCATAAACGAAGAGCAGAGGTGGACGTACCACCGTAGCCCCATGTTCCAGCGCCCCAAGTGCCAGCACCCCAACCAGTTAATGGCGTTTCATAAGCCAGACCTACGTTGATTTGATAGACAGCACTGACAGTCGTACCACCACCAGCCGCTACCGTAGAGGTTGCTGCCGTAGCTGCTGTAATGGTGTATGAGTTGGAATCAACCAAAGTAAGCTGATACTCATTATTTAAGTCTAATCCACCCACCGTGGCCGCATTGCTAAACTTAACAAAATCGCCATTTGAAGCACCGTGAGCCGTGTGCGTCACAGTAACAGTGGTAGATAGGTTGGTTGTTTTAAACGGATTGCTCAGTACCGCTGCTGACCTAAGAGGCGTGATGTCGTAGTAGTTGCCACCGTTTTCTAAGTAGAACTTTAAGTTTGTACCAATACCCAGAAGGTTCAGGTTGGCTAGGGTAATGAAGTTCCACAGTGAACGGCATACACCCAAAAATGTGGACACTGAAATACGTGCCCAGCCACCCAGTTTTTCAGGTGTACCTTGGCGAAACCGCACTTTGTCGGACTCAAACCAACCGCCTTCGTTTGTGTAACGGGTGTTTTCCCGGTTCACTCCCGGTTTCAATGCAAGTTTCTTAAGTGCCATCGGTTAATCCAACAAAGCGCACTCAGCCGTGCGGCGTTTAAACAGACCCGGCAGTACCTTACCGCCACCTTTAGTCCAGAGCATCAGTTGTTCTTTTGCTCCTTCCCAATCATTGGCATTGATTTTCCTCTTTAACGTAGAAGTCTGCAAGCGTCCCGTGCCCAAGTTATAACAAAAATCCACAATGGCATTGCACTTACGAACATCTGTAATCAGGCCGGGGCAGTTACGCAAAACACCGGGCAAGTATGTATGTTCCAACTCAATCATCAAAAGCGCCCGTGCCGTGGGTTCATCCATCGGCGCGTCTTCTAAAGTTACCTTGCGCTTGTCTGCGTAGTAAGTAGAACCATAACCAATCGTGGCCACGCCAGCCGGACACAAGTACGGCTTGGCGCGGTAGCCCTCAAACTGACGGCACAGAGCGGCGGCTAGTTCTAGGTTCATTCTTCGTTCAGATGCTCGGCGGCAATTTCTGCCGCTTCGTCTTCAAGAATCTCTTCAAATCCACAGTTACATGGGCCATCTTCGTGAACTAAACAGTTGTTTGCGTGTGCCATTTAAATACCCCTTTGCTTTAAAGTACGATCAAGGAACCAGTAATTTATTGTCCCAGACAACAAAGCTGAGAAGTCAGGTGTCATCATGGTTTTAAACACTTCCACGGCTGGCGCACCAGCAAGCCATGCGTTCCACGCAAACCATACGTGGATAAATGACCAGACAAACAGTACCCAATATGTAACGACTGGACGGACAGAAGCTGACAGACTTGCTACCCAACCGCCCGCAGCTTTGACCATTTCGGCCTGTTGGGTAATGGCGTTGTTAAACGCATCCATGACGCCTACGTCCATAGCGGCTTCACGTTGAGCACCTATCTCGGCCAACTTTTGCTGACCTCGCTGGGCCTCCAAGTCACACTGATGTTTAAACATAGCAAGCTCGTGTAAACGTTCGTTCTTCTTGTCAAAGAACTTCAGCACCTCGGGGGCCATACGAAACAGGCCGCCAAACACCGAACCTAGAATACCGCCACTTAATATGTCAAACATAGTCAATCCTTACAAGATTTAGATTTTTCATCATTCTGCATGAGTTTGATACCAGACAGGAACCCAATCATGCCGCCTATAAGAGTAGAAAAAGCGGGTGAAATCATTTTGAATATCTCTGCGTTGTCCACTTCTTTTGCCCACAAACCCAACATAAAGCTGATTACCATAGCCAATACAGAGATGCACAGGGTTGTGCTGACCATCAGCGTGACGTACAACGTCAGCTTGTCCCTTGTGTCCGGCGAGGGCTTTCTGACTCTGGGTATTGGCTTCTTGGTCATACAAGTAAATCAATCTCACGTTTAAGGTTAACAATTTGAATGTCCAGTGTTATCTGACGCATCCTAAACTCATAAATCTCGTACTCATACTGGTGAAACTTCTTCACCGTATCGTCAATTTTTACCTGCAAATCCCGTTCGGCATTCTGTTTCTCTACCTTTTTGATGAAGACTTCCTGTTGCACCAAGCCTCTGGGCTGAACTACGGGATACCACTTGTCGTAGCTGACCTTCATTTCTTTTCTCGCTCAAGTGCATCTTTGTATCCATGAACAACTTTGTTACGCAACCATGTGGAATCTGCCGTACCCGCCCACTCTGCTAGGTTGTTCCAGATCACCATGTATTCCGTTGACTTGCAATGGCCTGCGTTCCGATCCAACCATGCCATCATTTCCTTGTGCCGCTCGGTCGGATCGTGAACTGTATAGCCAATTCCATAAAATTCTCGGACATGGCAACCACTCTTGGCTACGGCTCCAACTAGCCCTAACAGCAGTAACAGAATGAGCCAGCGCATTGATGCCCTTCATTTCAGCGTCCTGTTCAATTTGGTCATGTCAGCACACGTATACATTTGATAACCACCCAATATAGGCATTGGAATTGTTTCTATTTTCGCTGAAAATTCATCTGCTGCCAAGCGCGCAACATCCAAAAAAGACATTGTTTTTCCAGTTCCTACATTCCAAATTCCAGAACCTAGAAAATGGAACAATTTTCTGTGAACTTTGATGACCTCATCTACATGGATAAAGTCACGTTTAAAGTTTTCTGAACCTTCAAATATCTTAATCGTTCCTGTCTTTGCCTGCTCGCGAAACTTGTGAAACGGAGAAGCCTGATCTCCCTTGTGATCTTCATGTGGGCCGTAGACATTAAAGTACCTGAATATTTGAATAGGTGAGACAGGCCGCATCTCATGGAAGTATTGCTCTATCAAAGCTTTGGATTCTGCATATAGATTAGCCGGCGCTACTGGGTCAGTCTCTTTAAACGTTGTATTGTCAGGCCCATAGACCGAAGCCGAAGAAGCTATTTGAATAGGTATTCCATACTCTTGACACTTCTCCATCAAAGTAATGGTATACCCTACGTTCTGTTTACGCAGGGCTACCCAATCCTGACATCGTGTATCTGAGATGGCACCTAGATGTATGACCCTATCTATTCCATAAAGGGAATACTCATCCCCCCATTCACACAAGTCTAGGTCGTGGTCTGACATAGCCTTAACCATGTTCTGGCCAATAAATCCTTTATAGCCAGTAATTAGGATACGCATACAGCACCTATGCTCTGGCAAGATATTGCCGCTTTCTCATTGGCAAACGGCAAAGCTTGGCCCATATCGCCAGTCTGTATGTGCTTGTACACCATAGCCGCTAGGAATACATCACCTGCCCCGCATACATCCACAACTTCTATCACCTTAGCCGGATAGAGTGTTTCTTGATATCCGCACCCCTTAGCCCCGTAAGTAACGATTAAATGTTCTGGATCTGGAATAGAGGTGGACTCATACAGTTCCCGCTGGTTAATCTTGATGTAGATGCCGGGGAAGTCAGCTAAGTTCTTCTTCTTGGTATCCATATAGATTGGCCCTTGGAACTTCTGCCGCAGCTTCCAGATGACCTCATTGGTTACAAAACCCTTATCATAGTCAGATATAACTATGGCATCGAAAAAGTACTTACTGCCGGTTTTATATGGTTTTGCTTGTACGTCATGGTCTACCCTGAGCAGGTGTTCTCCTGTTCTGCGGTCGATGTAACGGATCTTGCGGGAGATTTCCTCGCTGACGCACAGGGTAACATCTGCCCCAAATGCCTTGAGGTTCTGGGCTACGTTAAACGCCATGCCCATTTTCTCTTCGCTGTCCTGAAAGTTCAGCAACGGCGCAGTGGATTCTGGATTTACTCTCCGTATTTCCCCGTATCTATATTCATCTATACAGACATCACCGATGACTAGGATACGCATTGACTGTCCCCCGGCTCCACACGATAGTTATCTTCTACAGAATCAGCAGTTGAGACTTCTAAGATCACACCTGCTGCTAGGCAAACTAGCTGGTGAGGAAGTAATGGTGGGTTATGCCACGTATCTCCTACGTTGAGAATCTTTTCATGGCGGCTGGCATCTTTGGTGTCAATCCAAATGACCTTGAATAAACCACCTTGGACTAGCCAAGTCTCATCTTTCTCAGCGTGAAAGTGCATAGAGAACTTAGCACCTTTGCGGAAGGTCATCAGCTTTCCGCAGTACTTATCGTTGGTAGCCCAGATTAGCTCCGACCCCCAGCCCTTGTTTACTATGCCCTTGAGTTGCATTGATTATCCTTGTTGATGAATAGCCATCTAGGAAAGGAATGATAACTATTTGTTTGGCAATTCCTACAACTTGGTCTGGGCTGTAGTCACCACCTTTTGTAATGATGTCAGGCTTGATTCTGTGGATTAATTGCAACGGTGTAGGCTCATCAAAGATGATGACCTCATCTACCCAGCGTAGCGCCAGCAATACAGCCATGCGGTCATCTTGGGAATTGATGGGTCTGCCGGGCTTTAGTTCCCGTACAGACGCATCTGAATTTAAACCTACGATTAACTTGTCACCCAACGCTTTGGATTTCTCCAGATACTCAACGTGCCCCCGATGGAGCACATCAAAGCATCCGTTGGTAAAGACAATCATCCTACGCTGTACAGGGATGGTCTGTGGCGCGGCTGTATTCTACGAGCCAGTTCTTCAGCGTAATACTGCATTCCCCATGGGCCGTTGATTCGCGCATCGTACTTTTCTGGGGGTACAAATAACTTGTTTGTATCCTCAAAGCGACCCTCTTGGATGCGGTCTACCCAGATCGTAAAGTCAGCATTGAATGCTTCACGGGCTTCTGGCGTAGGGCATACAAAGTCTGCAATGACATAAGCACCGTGGCGGCTTACGATGTCACACAGCACACCCATGCGGCGGGCTTGCTCAAGACGGTCAGCTACGCTAAAGCCTAAGTCTTTGTTGATCTCACGCCTAATCTCATCAGCGTTAAAGTGAGCGCACTGAAGCTCCCTTGCAAGAGCTTCTGCTAGTGTCGTCTTACCCGCACCGGGCAGACCCATAATCAAAATCTTCACAGCAATGCGTCAAGCTGGTCGTGAGTCGTAGCGGCATCAATAGCGGCTTGCTTGGTCAACATAGCCTGACGCGCTGTCTCTACCGCTGTGGCATCGTACTGCTCGTTAGCGTTAGGAGAAAGCTGTAGGCGGGACTGCTCCATCACCACTTGCTGGAATCCAAAACCTGCGTTGGACTTCATACCGTTTTTGCGGTCAGCCACGGAGATTTCGTATGTGTCCCAGATGATCTGCACTGGATCAGTGTTCAGATCAAAGCGGTGGGCAGTGTAGCCCTGACGGTGTGCTGTGATTGCAGGACGAACTTCCACAGCGTTGCGCCAGCCGTTATTGCCTACGCCTTCTGCGGGAGGTGTGTCCCAGACTTGACGAATTTCGCCGTTTAGTACCTGTACATAATGTGTCATTTAAGACTCCTTGTTAAAAAAGTTTATTTTATGCGTTTAAGTTTCGTTTGAGATCATTTGGTAAAACCCACCCGCCACACTTAACCATGTGGTAAGTGAACCAACTTGTTTTGGCGAAGAGTAATTAGTCGTATTGCCAATACCAAGTTGACCTTGATTATTATGTCCCCATGTCCAAAGTGTGCCATTTGTTTTGGTTGCTACAGTTGCTCGACCAACGCCTGCAATATTTAACCAAGTAGTCAATGCGCCCACCTGTTTGGGAGAAGAATAATAAGTAATATTCCCTGTACCTAATTGACCAAACTGATTATTTCCCCAAGTCCACAAAGCTCCATCAGTTTTGGTAGCCATACTGTGGTAAGTGCCACTGGCGACTTTAAGCCATGTGGTAAGTGAACCAACTTGTTTTGGACTTGAGTAATTTGTTGTGTTGCCTAAACCTAATTGACCAGCGCTGTTGCCGCCCCAAGTCCATAAAGCCCCGTCTGTTTTAACGGCTATTGTGTTATAAGTCCCACCCGCAGATTTAAGCCAAGTAGTGAGTAAACCTACTTGCACTGGACTAGATCGGTTGGTGGCATCACCTAAACCTAATTGACCTTGTGTATTTCTTCCAAAAGTCCACAGTGTGCCATCAGTTTTAATAACTATGCTGTGGTATCGACCACACGCAACACTTAACCAAGTTGTTAATGCGCCAACTTGCTTGGGAGAAGAGTAGTAAGTAACATTTCCAAGACCTAACTGACCAAACGAATTAGCGCCCCATGCCCATAAAGTTCCATCAGTTTTAGTTGATAAAGTATGGTATGTACCACCCGCAACATTTAACCATGCCGTCAAAGCGCCTACTTGTTTTGGAGATGAGTAAAAAGTTGTATTACCTACGCCAAGTTGACCGCCATAGTTATTACCCCAAGTCCACAAAGTACCGTCAGTTTTAACTGCTATGGTGTGATTGCTACCGCAACCAATTGCAAACCAAGTTGTTAAAGAACCCACTTGGTTAGGAGATGAACGATTTGTTGTATCACCTAAACCAAGCTGGCCTGCACCGTTACCGCCCCAGCTATACAAACTTGCATACGGCGGCACAGGCCAAGTCCCCGCCGCCTTAGCATTGGCTTGACTGCTGATGTTCCAGATACCTGAGTATTGAACGCCTGATACGACTGATGTTGCCATGATTTATCCTAGCGCCAAACTACTGCCAGATACTACATTCCAAGTAGAAGAACCTACTTGTTTAGGGCTTGAATAATTTGTTGTGTTATTAAGTCCTAACTGACCAAGATTGTTCCTACCCCAACCCCACAGGGTTCCATCTGTCTTAATGGCAAAGGAAGAAAGTATTCCTTGTCTAGTGTGAACTTTGAGCCAAGTAGTTAAAGCACCAATTTGTTTAGGGCTGGAATAATAGGTTGTATTTCCCAAACCCAGAATTCCCACCAAATTACTTCCCCATGACCATAATGTGCCATTGGTTTGGGTTGCCAATGTGCAATATCCAGAAGCTATGTTAAGCCAAGTGGTTAATGCTCCAACTTGCTTGGGTGATGAGTACGAAGTTGTGTTTCCTAAACCTAAAAAACCATCATAGTTTCCACCCCAAACCCACAATGTTCCATCTGTTTTAATTGCAGAAGTAAAAACAGCACCAGCAGAAACAAACGACCAATTAGTTAATGCACCGACTTGTTTAGGAGAAGAATAACCAGTTGTATTACCTAATCCTAATTGACCATAAGATAAATTGAAGCCCCAAGCCCAAAGTGTTCCATCTGTTTTAATAGCTAAAGTGGAGCTATCTGCCGCAGTTACTTTTGACCAATTAGTTAATGCACCAACTTGTTTGGGAGAATTGTAATTAGTTAAATTGCCTAATCCCAACGCCCCGTCTTGGTTTCTTCCCCACGACCACAATGTTCCATCAGTCTTAATAGCCAACATGAAATCACTACCAAGACCAAGTGATGCCCACGAAGTAAGAGCGCCTACCTGTTTAGGAGAGGAATAGCTGGTGGTGTTACCGTGACCTAACTGCCCAAAATTGTTCCTGCCCCAAGTCCATAAAGTACCATCTGTTTTAGTTACGGCTGAATGTTTAACCCCACAAGCAACATTTAACCAAGTAGTAAGAGCGCCAATTTGTTTAGGGGAGGAATAATATGTTCGATTGTTGAGT
>Ga0209298_10001289_pt1 | contig 16431 bp, 14 predicted proteins | sample S_140806_EF_Meta_FD_187325 | JGI IMG/M metagenome (GOLD analysis project Ga0209298, IMG submission 187325) | Freshwater microbial communities from Lake Simoncouche, Canada to study carbon cycling - S_140806_EF_MetaG (SPAdes) (version 2) | ecosystem: Environmental > Aquatic > Freshwater > Lake ...
GCTGCTGGTAATGGAAACGCGAAACGAGGAGCTGCTAAAATGTATGCACTTATGAAACAACTTGAAGGAGCTAGAGCTTAATGGCTGAACTTACACAAACCCAAACATTACCTGCACCGTTTATAGAAGCATTAGGTAAAACTTATGGTGAAGATTTAACATCAGCAATTGGTGGATTAAAAGGTTTAGATGTTTCTAAAATTTATGGACCACAATTTGTAGCACAACAAGGAGCACTTGCACAACAAGCACAAGGATTAGCTGGTGGACTTGGATCATATCAACCTTATTTACAAGCAGCACAAGCTGCAACTGGACCACAGGCATATCAACAATTTATGTCGCCTTATCAACAAGATGTTATTAACACAACATTAGGTCAATATGATATTCAAGCACAAAAAAATTTACCTGGACTTGCAGCACAAGCAATTAATGCAGGTGCATATGGTGGTGGAAGAGAAGGTGTTCAAAGAGCTGAATATCAAAATCAATCAGATTTAAATAGAGCTTTACTTCAAGCACAATTACAACAACAAGGTTATGGTCAAGCTCAAAGTTTAGCTGGTCAACAATATAATCAACAAATGCAATTAGCTGGTCAATCTCAAGGTTTAGCATCTCAACAAATCGCTGGACTTAGTGCATTAGGTCAACAACAACAAGCTCAAGCTCAGGCTGAATTAGAAGCACAAAAACAATTAGAATATCAAAAAATATATCAACCATTACAAACTGCTCAACAATTTGGATCAGGTGTTATGGGACTTATTTCTGGATACCCTCAACAAACTCAACAACAAATTGCTCCATCACCTACAGCTTTACAAACAGGATTAGGATCTCTTGCTACATTAGCAGGTATTTATAAAGCATTTCAGCCTAATCAGTATTTAAAATTATTTTAATCATGTCTAGAATATTAAGAAGACCAATGTTTAGAGGCGGATCACCAAACAACGGTGGTATTATGTCTTATGCTCAACCTAGAAGAAATTATGGAGATAGTTATTTATATGGTGTTGGAAATGAAAATTCAACAGATTTAAATACTACTACTGGTTTTGAAGATTTATTGGGTAATTCTGATAGAGCATCTTCTCTTACATATTCAACTGGCCTTAGTCAAAATGATTTAGAAACTTCTAAAGATGAAGGAACAATAAATAGAGGAATACTTAGTAAAAAATTAAAAGAAGCGGAAGCTGCAGATGAATTAGGATTAAGTCCAATGGGAAAAAGATTAAGAGACAGATATTTAAGTCAAAGAAGTGATCCAATGAGTAAATTTTTAATTAATTTTGGTTTAAATTATATGTCAGCTAGACCAAGAGGTGGTAAATTTGGTGCAATTACAACGGCTGCAGAGGCTGCTAAAAAACCAACAGAACAATTATATGCGGATCAAGATACAGAAGCAGCTTTAGAATTAAAATTATTATCTGCCTTTGGAAAAGAAAAAGATACTGATCTTACAAGATTAGCTAAGGCATGGTCAGAGCGACCTGAAAATAAAGGTAAAACAGAACAAGATTTTCTTGGTGAATTAGCAAAACAAAGATTAGAAAATAAAGATTTAAGAGATTTTTCGGATGCTGCTTTAATTAGAAAATATGGAGAAGAGTGGTCAAAATCACAAAGAATTAAAGAAGATCCTCTTTCTGCAAAAAATGCAGGTATATATAAATTAAAAGTTGAAAAAGGTGAGATACCTGATGCCATAATAGATCTACTTGAGCCAGGAAATAATTATATTGCAACAGGAATAACAAAAAAAAATAAAGACAATCCAAATATATTAGAATTTAATTCTAAAACATCAACGTCAGATAAAGACGCATATAGTCCTGACTATGTATATGTAAATCCTTCTGATAAAGGTTTTTATCAAATTAAATCAATAAGCGGCAAAACAGTTTTTGTAAAAATCGGCAAATATTAGAAAGGGGTTCATATGTCAAATGAGAACTTCGATAGTTTAAAAGAATTACAAGATGCCGAAGATAATCAAGTATTATCAAAAATAGATAAACCAATTCCAAATGTATCTGATTACAGCGAATATGTAACTCCACAAGAAGTTACAGATGGTTTAACATATAAAGCACCAAAAGAAATTGTTATTGAACCTACTATCCAAGAAAGATTAGCAAAGGGTCCTAGATATAAAGATAAATCTAAATTAGAAACAATTTTATTTGGCCCTGATATAGAATTACAAGGTGACTGGGGTATACCAGCGCAAAGAGTAGCTGAAAGACTTTACAGAAAAGCAACTGATAAAGAAGTAGAACCCGTTGACAATTTTTCAACAACTGAAGCAATGGTTGCTGGAATAGCAGATTTTAATATTAAATTAATTAGAGGTCCCATTAATGTTGCTGCAGAAATAATTGATTTTGCAAGAGGTTCTGGTGTTGAACCAGATAAAAGTGCTGTTGCTAAAGTTGAAAAATATTTTACAGATAGTGTATTTGGAAAAGTTGGAACTGAGGCAGAAAAAATTGCATTTTCAGATGCCGCAGGAAAATTAACATCATCAGTTGGACAAATACTTGGATTAGCAAAACCAACTCAAGCACTTACTGATTGGGGATTTAAAACTGCAAATAGATATTTTGAAGCAGCAAAGATTGGAAAAGTTGTAACTAATAGTAAAAATGTACAAGAATCTTTAAAAGAAGTTAAAAAATTAAATAATTTAAGTGGTAAACAAAAATTTGCATCTTTTTTAATTGGTGGTGGTCTTGGCATGGCTGTTGTTGCAGATCCTGAAGATTTTGGAACATTATCTGAAGCATTTAAAGGAACAAGATTTGAAAGTACATTAGGTGTGCTTGGATTAGATAAAGAAAAAAAAGCTGATCCTAGAGATGAAGCTGCTAGAAGATTGTATAATAGACTTAAATTAGGGGTTGAAACTGGATTAATTTCTGCTCCAATTATTTATGCAATAGGAAAAGTTGGAAATATAATAAAAAATCAAACTAGAGATATATCAGCTAGCAACGAGGCTTTGGATCAATGGATTGAAAGATATATGATTGCTCCATTAAGAGCTAGGGGATTAAAGAGTGAAGAAATGTTTGAAGGTATTCAAAGAGTTAAAAATAAAATATCTTCCGGTCAAGTAACTGCAATAGATGTAATAAAAGATATTGATACTACACTATTTCAAATTTCAAAAGAAGCAAATATTACTAAAGGAACTTCACAATTAAAAAGATTAATTGGTCACATGGATGAATTATTAATTAGTGGAAACGATATAGTTAAGGGAAAATCATTTTTGTTTAAAGGATTTGATCCAAAAAAATTAAATGAATTTAAAAAATTTGCATCTACTGAATTAGGATTAGAAGCTGGCCAAATAGGAAGATTAACTTTTCAATTAGCAAAAGCAAGAGATCAATTTAATGTATATAAAAATACATTTTTTGCAGGAGGAAATATTAATAATGCAGCACAAGAATTTAATAAAATTATGTCAGAAAGAATGCAAAATCTATGGACATCTGAATATAAAATATTTGAAGATAATTTTAAAATATTTCCATGGTTAAAATATAAACCTATTCAATCTTATGTGGATGAAGCAAAAGGTGTGTTGGGTCGTTATGCTGCCAAAAACCGTGTTAAATTAACAGAACAAGAATTAGATGATCAATTACAAACTATATTAAAACAAGCTAAAAAAGATCCATTAACTGGATCTCCAGAATTTCCATTGTACAATCAAAGTGCAATGGCTGAAGATGGAATACAATATATTAATATGGCTAGAAGTTTTGAGGGTGGAAAATTTAAATCAGGAGAATTTTTTAAAACAGAAAAAGATATAAAAGCATTTCAAAGATTGTTTGGTCAAAAAAGAGATTTAAGAAATACAATTATTAATACTATGACTGATCTTGCAACACTTACTTCAAAAGATGAATTTTATAATAATATGTTAAATCTTAACAATCAATTAATTAAAGATGGAAGGCCCGGTATATTTTATTCAACCCCTACTGCAGCAAGAACTGGATTAAGAAATGTTATTGGTGGTGAGGATATTATAACTACAAAAGGTGGTTTAAATATTAAATCTCCAATTGGTGAAGATTATTATACAAATCCATTAAATGGTAAATATACATCTAAACCGTATGCAGATGCTTTAAATTTTTCTGAAAAAATATTATTTGATAAACTTGCAAAAGATATTGTTTATCAACATTTTGTTCTTATCCCAAAAGGTTTAACACAAATATCTAAAACAATTTTAGGTCCTTTTACACATACCAGAAACTTTGTAACGCAAGCTGAATTTGCTTTATTAACAGGTAATTTATTTAAAGATCCTAGAAAAATAGCTGAAAATTTTAAACGAGCATTTAATACTATACAACCACAATTATTGTATAGAAATGCTCCCAAAGATCAAGCAATGGCTAAATTTTTAATAGAAGAAGGCGTAATGAGTTCAAGTGCTGTAGCTAAAGATTTAGAAGGTTTACTGGAAGATATGACTAGGACTGGAGATGTTTATTCAAGATTGTTTGGTAGATTTGGTAAAGGAATGCAAAAAATATATAAAGTTGCTTCTGATTTGTATGTAGCGGAAGACGATATTTGGAAAGCTTATAATACTTTTGCTGAATTTGATACTTATAAAAACATTTATACAAATGCATTTAAAGCAGGAAAAATTAAAACAATGCCTGGAGATTTAGAAATAATGAAACAGGCTACTAAAATTGTAAGAGACACAGTTCCAAACTATGGATATGTAGGTGATGCTATTAAAGCGATGAGAAGAACTCCACTTGGAAACTTTATGGCTTGGCCTGCATCAGTTATAAGATCTGGATTAAAAACATTTGAACTTGCTCAAAATGAAATTAAAGATCCAATTCTTCATGCACAAGGTGTAAAAAGAATGTTATCGTTTGGAACAGGTGTTGCGGTAGCATTACCTACAATTCAAGCAGCAGTACATGGAGCATATGGTGTAACAAATAAAATGGTTGCAGCAGCAAGATTTTTTGTTCCTGATTTTTCTACAAATTCTACTCTCATTCTTACACGAGATGAAAACGGAAATTTTAAATACATAGATGGAAGCGGTTCATTTGTTTACGATACATTAACATCTCCCTTTCAATCAATTATTGCAGAAGTTAATATGAAAACTGCATATGATCCAAAAGCACCTGTTATACCTGCTGTATATAAAGGTTTAATTAAAGGAATCGGTAAATTAATGTCACCGTTTATTAGTGAATCTATTTGGTTAGAAACATTTAATAATTTAGTAACCAGAGACGGTGTTACAAAAGATGGTAAAAAATTATGGAATGACCAAATGGATAATCCAGATAAAGTATTAGAAGCATTAAAACATTTTGTTGGTCAAGTAGCTCCAGGGTCTTATAAACAATCTGAAAGATTAAAATTAGCTATTACAAAAACTCCTGGTCCAAGAGGAGAAAAATACGAAGTTAGTGATGAAGTAGCTGGTTTTTATGGATTAAGGCAAGCTAAACTAGAACCTGTTAAAAAATTAGATTTTAAAATTAATGAATATTTAAGCGCAGAAGGAGATGCAAGAAAATTATTTTCTGTTCCCACAACAAAGGGAGGAATGTTAACTCACGATGAAATAATTTCAAGTTTATTTAATGCAAATAGAAAAAAATTTGAAGCAATGGCTAATTTAAAAAAAATGAATGAGTTTGCTGAAGTTTTAAATGCAAGTAAAAGAGAAATAGTAGATATATATGATATTCGAAAAAAAGGATATTTATACGATACTTTGAAAGCAAACAGATTTATTCCATTTGATATAACAGAAACTTCTGAAAAAGTTATGGAACAACAATACAAAGATATTCAAAGAAATTTTGAATCTTTAGCATATGATAAACCTCTTGATAGAACAACTGCAAGAATAGTTGATCGTATGGTTAGTAAAATGTCTAGAATGAGATTAACGGATGATTTTAATTCAATAATGAAATTGGAAGATTATTTAATTAAAGATCAAAGAAGTGAATTACCGCAAGAACAAAAACAAGCAACTAATGTTCAACCATTACCACCACAACCACAACCAGATGCACAGATAGTTTCAAAACCACCTATGCCTATGAATCAACAAACAGGCTTGACAGCAACTGAAACTGGTTTATTAACAGATGCTGAAAAAGCAATTAGATTAAGACAACAAGGATTAGCATAATGGCAAACGGAAAAGAACCTAAGACAACTGGAGAACATATAGTAGCTCTTTATGGGCATATATCCGGTATTAAAAGAGATCTCAGACATCTCACAGATGAATCTTGTCGCAATCATTCTAAGTTTGATAAAAAATTTGAAACATTAACATGGTGGATCATTGGAGGACTTGGTTCTACAATAGTAATACTACTAACTTTATCTTTTAATTTAATTAAATAAACTATTGCATTAGTTTCAAAAAGTTGTATTACGCGACTATGAATAATATTTTAGTTCACAAACATTTAATTATAAGAGCAGAAGCTGTAAGTCCACCCATGGACGAGGAGTTTCTTAGGCGTTGGTTAGAAAAATTTATAGAAGAAATTGGAATGAAAGTAATGATGGGTCCTTATGTTAAATATTCTAATATGGTTGGTAATCGTGGTATTACCGGAGCTGCTATTATAGAAACATCTCACATAGTAATGCACGTTTGGGACGAACCTGACCCCGCCTTATTACAATTTGACGTTTACTCCTGCGGCGAATTTGATCCTGAAACAATATGCAATAAGATAAAGAAAGACTTTAACACCACAAAAATAGAATACAAATTTCTTGATAGAGAACATGATTTAAAAGAAATATATAAAATAAACTTCTTGAAATCTAATAATTAATCCTTATATATCCACCAGGTTGCATCATGTGGGTGGACCTATTAACTTGCTTAACAAAGGAGATAATAATGACATTCAATTCATTATTCCCAAATAACGGTATGATTAAAATGGATGAACTCCATAATCATTTCGTAAAACACACTACAGATATATTTGATAATATATTTGATAGTTGGTCTAAAATACCTTCATTCCCTTTTTACAACGTGGTAAAATATGGAAAAGGTAAATATGGTCTAGAAATAGGACTTGCTGGATACAATAAAGAAAACGTTCTTGTAGAAGTAAAAGACGGTATCTTAACTGTAGAAGGTAAAGTTGAAGATAAAAATATAGACTATGTTCAAAAAGGACTAGCTTATAGAAAATTCATTAAACAATTTGAGTTAGCATCTGATGTAGTAATTGATGAAGCTGAAATGGTTGATGGTTTACTTAAAATTAAACTTGGTTTTAAAAAACCAAAAGAAGTTGAAGGTATTAAAGTAGAAGTAAAATGATGCCTTACAACAAAGAAGAAAATGATTGGTTAGATCCAGTCCTTTAATTCTTCGCCCATAACTTCTGTGGCGATATTAACTTTAGTACGAAGGGCTTTGACGATTTTTTCGTCAACAGTCCCTTCGGCTATTATATCAATATAAGTCATAGGTTTCTCTTGACCAATACGATCTATTCTAGCTTCAGATTGTTGACGTTTTTCTAAATCATATCCGTTAGAATAATAAATCATAGTAGAAGCTCCTGTTAATGTAATTCCATATCCACCTGTTTGTGGTGTACCAACAATAAATCTAACTTCGCTTTTTGGATCTTGGATTAATTTAATTGCTTTTTGTCTATCCTCTGTTGATGTATCTCCATAATAAGTAACAACAGATTTATCTCCATATTCTTTCTTAATAGCTTCAACTATAACTTCTATATCATATCTATAATGAGCCCATATAACTGCTTTACCTTCCATTTCAGATAAAACATCTATTAATTCATCTAAACGGTTTGATTTTAATGTTTGTGTTGCACCGTCATCAGATTTAAAATGACCACAAGTTATTTGATGTAATCTCATTAATTGAGTTATAACATTTACAGTAGTAATCATTTTTCCATTAAGTTCTGCAAGTGCTAATTTTTTCATTTGATCGTATACTTTTTTTTGCTCATCGGTTAATTGAATAGTTCTTTTCATAAAAGTTTTAGGTGGTAAATCTAAACAATCGTCTTTTAATACTCTGTATGAAAAAGGTTTTAACTTATCTGATAATTCTCCAAGATTTCTATAGCCAACAACCAAATGTATCATACGTCCACTTATATTAACTTGTTTTAAAACAGCGTATCTTGTCTTGAAACTATAATATGATTGATGATCTAATAACCAAGGATCTAAAAAATAACATTGAGTAAATAAATCTAAAGGAGATTTAGTTACCGGTGATCCAGTTAATATTCTTTTATATTTAACATCACGACCTAAATTTAAAATAGTTTTAGTTCTTATTGCTTCTGGATTTTTAATAGTAGTAGACTCATCTATTGCCATTAAAGTTTTATGGCAGCTTAAAAATTTTTCTGCAAATTGTTTTCCTTTTTTAGTGGAGAATGATTCTACATTCATAATTAATATGTGAAGATCGTCACTAGATTTAAATAAATTATTTAATTCTTTTTCTTTAGTTTTGCTAATAGTAGCTTCCCAAAGCACCATTGTTTTTTCAACGTGGTTGGCCATGTGAGTTGGTATTTCGGAATCAAACCAATTCTTATAAACACCTTTTGGAGCTATGATTAATACACCATTAATATGTCCTTTATCATAAAGCATAGAAATATTATCAATAAGTACTTTTGATTTACCAGTACCCATTTCCATGAAATAAGCAAAAACCTTCTTATCCCATGACATTTCTAATGCTTTTAACTGATGCGCAAATGGTTTAGTCTTAAACTTATAATGCATATAATTATTTATTCTTTCTATTTGACAAGTGTATACTAAAAGAGATATACCTTGTCAAGAAATATGGAAGAAAAAATTGTTTACGTAATTCAGGACGTTCCTGGAAGCAGAGAAGGTAGGCCCAAAATTAATATTATTGGGGCTGCTAACTTTGGTAAATTGAAAGTTTTGTTACCTGAAAATGCGCAAATAATTTTAAGTTCTGGTCCTGTAGTTTTTAAATTAAAAAAATTATTAAAAGATTACAAACCAAATGATTATTTATTATTAACGGGTGATCCTGCAATAATAGGTGTTGCATGTTCCGTAGTTTCAGATTATACTAATGGCCGATATAATCTTCTTAAATGGGACAAACAAGAGAGAAGATATTATCCAATAGAAATAAACTTAAACCAGAAAGAAGAAGCTAATGTCGAAGATAAACTTTGAGACTGATCAAATAAAATCTGTAACACAGATTGACACTGCTAAAACTTTATCAGATAAAGTTATAGAGTTAAAAGATTTAGAAGACGAAATTACAAACGCAGAAGAAAGTATTAGTAAATTAAAAGAAAAAGCTAGAATACTTTCTCAGGTAGAAATACCTTTAATGATGCATGAAATGCACATAACAAAATTAAAGCTAAAAGATGGTGAGTCTGTAGAAGTAAAACCTTTTTACAGTGCATCTATTGTTCCAGAAGTTCAGGAACAAGCTTTTGAATGGCTTCGTAACAACGGTCTAGGTGATATTATTAAAAATGATATTACCGTTACCTTTGGTCGTGGCGAAGATAACAAGGCAGTAAAATATACTGACCTTGCACGAGGTCAGGGTTTTGAACCAGTCCAGAAAATTGGTGTTCATACCCAGACACTCAAAGCGGTAGTCAGAGAGCGTCTCGAAGCTGGACAAGAGATGCCCTCTGATTTATTTAAAACGTTTGCGGGTAACCAAACAAAAATAACAAGGAGAAACTAGAAAATGGAAACGAGTAACGAGAAACAAGTAGCTAATAAGTCGTCACAATTACCTTCTTCAATATTGTTTGAAGGTGATGCTCAGGCAGGTTTTGAGAATGTAAAGACAGGAAGTCTTGCTTTACCTATCTTAAAACTTTTACAAAACGGTTCAGCAGAAGCTCAAAAACGTAATGCAAATTATGTTCAGGGTGCAGAACCAGGAATGTTACTAAATACAGTAACAAAGAAAGTTTATGATGGCGCTAAAGGAATAGATGTTATTCCTTGTCATTATAAATTAGAATATCAAGAATGGTCTGATTTTGGAACAGGTTCAGGAAGACCTGAAAACATTTATCCAGATAATTCTGATATACTAACAAAGACAACTCAAGATGCTTTAAAGAAAGATAGACTACCGAATGGTAATTACATTCTAACAGTAGGACAACATTTTGTCTTAATATTAGACAGTGGTACTACTGAATCTGCTTTAATATCTATGAGTTCGTCTCAAGGTAAAATAAGTAGAAAATGGAATTCTATGATGATGTCTATCACTTTAGATGGTAAAGACGGACCTTATACTCCGGCATCTTTTAGCCACATTTATAGAATATCAACTATCTTAAATTCCGGAAAGGGAAACCAATGGTATGGATATAATGTCCAAAAAGTTGGCCCTGTTAATGATTCGGCAACTTATGAAAGAGCTAAACAGTTCTATCAAAGTTTAACGAACAGCGGAAAATAATTAATAAATTGGGTGGTAGCAATACCACCCAACAAAATAAGAGTGGATATGTTAGAAAGATTCAAAGAGATATTTGCCGGTTTGCAAACAGCCTATGGGCAAACAAAAATTACAGATGAACTTTCTGAAAATGGTAAACATGAAGCAAAATCATTTACTAAAAAAGAACCAGTAACAGATTTACTTTGGCAAAAGCATTTAAATGGTGATGAACCTGCGTTAGGAATTGTTCCAATAAGAGAAGATAATAAGTGTAAATGGGGATGTATTGATATTGATACTTATCCATTTGACCATAAAGATTTTATTAAAAAAATTAGAGATAAAGGTATACCAATGATTTTATTTAGATCAAAATCAGGTGGGGCTCATGTATTTTTATTTACTAAAGAATTTGTGGCAGCAAGTTTAATGAGAGAAAGATTAAAAAAGATTGCAGGTATATTAGGGTATGCAAAAGCTGAAATATTTCCTAAACAAGATTACATTAGAGCTGAAAGAGGAGATACAGGAAGTTTTTTAAATGTTCCTTATCATGGAAACGATAAATCAGTTAGATTTGCATTTGATGATAATGGAGAGCAATTGAAGGTAGAAGACTTCTTTAAATTATATGATCAATATTCTTTGACTGAGAAAGATTTGTTTAATTTAAAAATATCTGAAGTAGATAATTCAGATGATTTTTTAAAAGGTGCTCCACCTTGTTTACAAACAATATTAAAAGATGGAATGCCGGAAGGTGGAAGAAATGATATGATGTATAATATTGGTGTTTACTTAAAGAAAAGATTTCCTAATGAATGGCAAACAAAGATGTATGTTTATAATGAACAATACATGAAGCCACCTTTACAACATAATGAAATAACAAGATCAATAGAGTCTGTTGGTAAAAAAGAATACCGTTATAAATGTAAACTAGAGCCTATTGTTAGTTTTTGTAATGCCAAACTATGCTCTAAAAGAGAATTTGGGGTTGGGGACGATGTTCCTCCTCCAGAAATAACAGGGATAAGTAAGTATATGTCAGATCCTCCTATATATTTTGTAAACATAGATGGTGATAGTGTTGAAGTAGACAATATAACTTTACATGATCCAGAAAAATTTTCAGTAGCGTGTATGGATCAAATATCTAAACCAATGCTTCCAATAGGTAAAATTATATGGAGAAAACAATTAATCAAACTGTTTGAAAAACTACAAGAATTAAAAGCTCCTGATTCAACTAAGATAGATGTTCAAATGAAAGATCTACTTGGTGATTTTATAAATAAGGCTCCAGGTAAAAATATAGATGATTTAAAAAGGGGAATATCGTTTACTGAAGAGGGAATTACTCATTTTAGATTTTTGGATTTTTGGAAGTATTTACAAAGATCTAAGTCTTGGATTTTACAGAAACCAAAAACAATAAGGTTATTAAAAGAATTATTTGATGCTGAAGAAGAGACAATTAAAATAGATAAAAAATCTTGCAGAACAATGAGGATGCCTACTATTAAAATAGATAAGCCAAATGTAAGACAAACAAAAATGAAAGAATCTAGTTTAGTATGAAAAGAATAATTATTCCAGGCCCCCCAGGAACAGGTAAGACATATCATTTAATTAATCATTATTTAAAAAAGGAGATTGAAGAACATAAAACTCCTACAAATAAAATTGCTTATATAACATTTAGTAATGCAGCAGCTGACGAAGCTAAAAAAAGAATAGGTAATATTTTTACAAGGTATAATGTTAGAAGCGATTTTCCACATGTGTCTACAATGCATACCTTAGGAACAAGACAATTAAATATAGACACTAATACACAACTATTGAAAGATGATAAGTGGAATGCATTTAAGAATTTTTCACAGATATGTAAAGATATGTCTTTTGAATCAGACTTAAATGATTCAGGGTTTACGGTTTATAAGAATGACCATATGAAAATAATTGAATATGCAAGAGCTAAGAAAATTTCAATTGTTGATGCGGCGGTTGATTTAGATAAAAAAGATTTTATAGATATATGGTTAACAGAACAAATTGATGCTGATTTAAAATCATACAAACAACAAACAGGGATGGTTGAATTCTCTGATATGATTAAACAGTTTATTGAGAAAGATAAGTGTCCCCCACTCAACGCTGTCTTTCTTGATGAAGCACAAGATCTGAATCCTCTGCAATGGGATATGTTCTTTTACATTGAATCAAAATGTGAAAGATCTTACATTGCGGGGGATGACGATCAAACAATATATACTTTTCAAGGAGCTGATGAAAATATATTTATAAATTTAGAAGGAGAGAAGGACCCAAGAATAGAATCAAGAAGAGTTCCTAGAGAAGTACATAAAGTAGCTTTAAGCATATTAAAAAATATAGATAATAGATTAGAAAAAGAATGGAAACCAAGAGACGCAGAAGGTAAAGTTTTTCATAATCAATTTTTAGATAACATAGATTTTAATTCTGGAAACTGGATGGTTATAGCAAGAACTAATAAAATGTTGCCTACAATAAAGGATCATTTAATTTCCTTAAACCTTAGATTTGACTGTAAATTCAATAGCTTAGACAGACCTATACAAGCATATAGAATTTGGGTTAGGTTAAATGAAGGCGCCACTGTCGGTGCCGAAGAAGCTAAAATAATCTATAAATATTTAAATGTTAAAAATAAACAAATAAAGAAAAATTATTCGTTGGGTAAATCTTTAGATAAGGCAGATTTTGTAGATTTAAATGATTTAAGAATGGACCATGGATTATTAGTTTATGGAAGTTGGGAACAATTAAACATAGATGAAGATATTAAATTATATATGAAAGCATTAATAGCAAACGGAGATGATTTATTTAGCAAAGCAAGAATTAAGATATCTACAATACACGGAGTAAAGGGTGAAGAATGTGATAATGTTGTTTTATTTACCGATCTAAGAAAGGTAATATATGAAGCAGCTAGAATAAAAGCTGATCCCGAACATCGTTTGTTTTTTGTAGGTGTAACCAGAGCAAAGGAGAATTTATATATTATGCAACCAACAGAAGAATATTATTACACAATAGGAGATCCAATATGAGTAATAAAATATATTTTAAACAAATTGGAGGGGCCCATTACAAAAGATATAAAATACAGCCTTCTATCTTTATTAATGAAAATAAGATACTATTTGCAGAAGGTAATGCAATTAAATATATTTGCAGACATCAAGACAAAGGTAAGAAGCAAGATATATTAAAAGCAATTCATTATTTAGAAATGATATTGGAAAGAGATTATAAAGATGAGAGGTAAAAAAATGGCAGTATTTGATTTAGGATTATTTACAGTGTTATGCATATATTGTTTTTTAATAATGGTAATATAAATGTTTGAAGCTCAAAAAGAATGGATTTGTCCTGAAAACTTTCCAAATTTAAAAGGTTATAGTCATGTAGCTATAGATTTAGAAACTAAAGACCCTGATTTAAAATCAAAAGGATCTGGTGCAATAAGAGGTAATGGACAAATTGTTGGTGTAGCAGTAGCTGTAGATGGCTGGTCAGCTTATTATCCAATTGCTCATGAAGGAGGTGGGAATCTAGATAAAGATAAAGTAATGGCATGGGTTAAAGAAGTTTGTGCCGCTCCTAATATTAAATTATTCCATAACGCAATGTATGACGTATGCTGGCTTCGAGCAGCGGGCATCGAGATTAAGGGAGAGATTGTAGATACTATGGTTATGGCATCTTTAATTGATGAGAATAGATTATGGTATTCTTTAAATAGTGTTTCATTTGATTATTTAGGTAAAACTAAAAATGAAACTGCTTTAAATGAAGCAGCTCAATCTTGGGGAATAGATCCAAAGTCTGAGATGTATAAACTTCCAGCGATGTATGTTGGATCCTACGCAGAAAAAGACGCAGAACTTACATTAGAGTTATATAAAGTATTAGACAAAGAAATTAAAAATCAAAAGTTAGAACAAATATTTAAATTAGAATCTGATTTATTTCCTTGTTTGATAGATATGAAATTTAAAGGAGTCCGAGTTGATGTAGAAAAAGCAAAATTACTGAAACAAAAGCTAACATTACAAGAAGAAGAGTTGTTAGTAAAAGTAAAACAAGAAACAGGGATAGCCCCACAAATTTGGGCTGCAAAATCAATTGCCAAAGTTTTTGATAAATTAGGTTTACACTACGAAAGAACTGAGAAATCATTAGCACCTTCCTTTACAAAGAATTTTTTACAAGAACATAAACACCCTATAGTCCAAATGATTGCCAAAGCAAGAGAAATAAACAAAGCTCATACAACTTTTATAGATACAATTCTAAGATTTGAACATAAGGGAAGAATACATGCTGACATAAATCCAATTAGATCTGATGTTGGTGGGACAGTTACAGGAAGGTTTTCATATTCTAATCCAAATTTACAACAAATTCCGGCTAGGGATAAAAATTTAGGTCCTATGATTAGGTCTTTGTTTTTACCTGAGATAGGACATAAATGGGGATGTTTCGATTATTCACAGCAAGAACCAAGATTAGTTGTACACTACGCAGCTGAGATAGAACCTATTTGTTTTGATGAAGCTGTTGAAAACATTGTAGTAAAATTTAAAGAAGGAAATGTAGACTTTCATAAAACTGTAGCTGATATGGCAAATATATCTAGGTCTCAAGCTAAAACAATTAATCTAGGTTTGTTTTATGGAATGGGTAAAGCTAAATTACAAGCTGAATTAGGTTTATCAACTAAAGGTGAGGCTGAGAATTTATTTAATCAATATCATGACAACGTTCCTTTTGTTAAAGAGCTAATGACTTACACTTCTAGATTAGCAAATCAAAATGGATACATAAAAACTTTATTAGGAAGAAAATGTAGATTTGATAAATGGGAAGTAGATGAATTTAAATTTGGAGTTATGTCTACACCTCTAACAAAAGAAGAAGCAGCTAGAAAATTTAAAGAAAATTATATTTTAAAATATCCAGATGTAGTCAATGATGAAAAAAAAATGAAACAATTAGAAGATGAACCTAAAATTAAAAGATGTTTTACATACAAAGCATTAAACAAATTAATTCAAGGATCTGCAGCAGATATGACAAAAAAAGCTATGCTAGATTTATATAAAGAAGGTATTATACCTCATATACAAATTCATGATGAATTAGATATTTCAATTAAAGATGATTCTGAGGCTAAAAAAATTGTGCAGATAATGGAAAATGCTGTAGCAGATAAAATGTTAATACCTAACAAAGTAGATTATGAATCTGGTGATAACTGGGGACAAATCTTTGATTGATCATGTCTTATTTAAATGCTAACATACCTCCATTATATTGTAACATAAGGAAGGAATATTTATATGATCTTAAACAACATCACGGAGAAATTGAAAATTGTGTGGTCTTTGGTATTGCGAGTATACCTGGCCGTGCAATATTATTTCATTGTTTACTTGAATCAGGTGCAATTTATTACAGATTACCTATCAGCGCTTTTATTCAAAAAGGGTTTGATCGCAGAAACGTACCAGACCAAGATATCAATGATCTTGAGTTATGGAATTCATTTAGTTATTTTCCTAGCGTTATCTGCTTTGATTTTTTAAAAGGTCAATCTTGTAAATATTTTAGTGGAGGTAAAACACATAATGCAGAATATTTATTTACTATTGACTGGGCGCATCCAGATGTTAATATCCTCAATACAGAACATTCCGAAATGGTTTCTGAACATAAGTGTGCTCATGTTCTCAAGCTTATTAACGGTAATTTCGCTGCTCAGCCTAACAATCGCATTCTTTGGAATGTGCCTAATTTCACTAATTATTCAGGGGTACCAGACTATAAAGTACAAA
>Ga0209298_10001292_pt1 | contig 16401 bp, 14 predicted proteins | sample S_140806_EF_Meta_FD_187325 | JGI IMG/M metagenome (GOLD analysis project Ga0209298, IMG submission 187325) | Freshwater microbial communities from Lake Simoncouche, Canada to study carbon cycling - S_140806_EF_MetaG (SPAdes) (version 2) | ecosystem: Environmental > Aquatic > Freshwater > Lake ...
CATCACCGTCACACCACTTCGTGCATTTCCTGTGATTAAAGATCTCGTCACTGACGTATCTTTTAATTACAAGAAAGCGATGGAGATTCCAGCATATGAGCCACCTAAAGATTTAGCACCAGGTGAGGCACGTATGCAGCAAGTAGATGTTGAGCGAAGCCAAGAGTTCCGTAAGTGCATTGAGTGCTTCCTTTGCCAAGATGTGTGCCACGTTGTTCGTGATCACGAAGAGAATAAAAAGTCATTTGCTGGCCCACGATTCTTTATCCGTATTGCAGAACTTGATATGCACCCACTGGATATGTTGAAAAACCGTAAGCGCACAGCACAAGAAGAGCACGGAATTGGAATGTGTAACATCACAAAGTGCTGTACTGAGGTTTGCCCAGAGCACATCAAAATCACTGACAACGCAATCATTCCGATGAAGGAGCGCGTTGTTGATATTAAGTACGATCCAGCTCGCATGTTTGCCGGTCTTCTCAAGCGAGAAAAGCGCAGCTAACACTGAAAGCGGTACTGCTTGTTTCAATCGGCGGTGTTTTAGGTTCTCTCACCCGCTGGGTACTCTCGCTAGTTATTCCACAGAGCGGTAATGGAACACTCGCTGCAAACCTTTTAGCGGTTTGCCTGGCAATCTTCTTCTTGGTTCTTATGGAGCGCCGTGGCATTACAGAGCTACGTTATTTCTTACTTCCAGGCTTCTGCGGCGGACTTTCCACATTCTCTGCTGTGACATATGAGGCTGTCGCACCTGATGAAGCTGGATTCACCTACTTACTTATCAATGTTATTGCCTCGCTTATCGTTGCTCACCTTTCGCTTAAAGTCGCCCGTAAAGTTGTGAAAGCTCGCACATGAATACCCTCATGGTCATCATCGGAGCAGCTATTGGTTCCCCTGCACGATTTTTGGTGGATCAGTATTTCAAGAAATTTACAGATAAACCTGCTGGCACTTTCATAGTAAACATTCTGGGCTCTTTCCTCATTGGGCTAACTTTTGCAACAACTGAGCGCTGGCACGATTTTCTCGCCGTTGGTTTCGCTGGCTCATTCACAACATGGTCCACATTTATCGTTGATCTGTATCTCGGTTACGAACTCAAGCACTACAGGGTTGTTGCAATCAACCTTTTGGCATCAATCACTTTTGGTTTATTGGCCGCTTACTTGGGTTATAACCTGGTCAGTTAAGCAAAATCATGCACTAATTCAGGGGTAGGCCAACAGAAGTTCACTTCTCATTAACTTTTTAGACCCTAAGACCCTCTATTTTTCTCCCGTTATTGCGTGTATTGCGTGTAACGGGACAAAAAGAGTGGGCGATGTTTTTCGAGGGAATCGCCCACTTTTTTCTCCTTATTTAACGTTCTAAGACTCGCTTCATCCACATCTGAATATCATCAGGATGCCTTGGGATATTTTCAGACAGGTTCTTATATCCATTACTTGTTACGAGAACATCATCTTCAATGCGAATACCAATGCCGCGATACTCCGGTGCAAAGAGTTCATCATCAGGTTGGATATATAGACCTGGCTCAACAGTAAGAACCATGCCTTCGCGAAGCGGAGCATCGGAGTACATCTCTTTACGAGCCTGTGCGCAATCATGAACATCAATACCTAAGTGATGACTTGATCCATGCAGAGTCCAGCGACGATGCAAGCCCACCTCAGGCTTCATTGATTCTTCGGCAGAGATACTCAGTACTCCCATATCGGCTAAACCGCGCGCCAATACTTCTTGGCATGCCTTATTTACATCTGAAAATAACGCTCCAGGTTTCACGGCGGCAAAGCCAGCGAGCTGGGCCTCATAGACAAGCATGTAGAGCGCGCGTTGTGCGGGAGAGAATTTGCCATTAATCGGAAAGGTACGAGTGATATCTGCGGTGTAGAAAGATTCCATTTCAACGCCAGCATCGATTAAGACGAGTTCACCCGGGTGTAGATCGCCATCATTACGAGTCCAATGCAGCACACAGGCGTGTGAACCTGCTCCCACAATGGTGTTGTAGCCAAGGTCGTTACCCAAGATACGGGCGCGACCATAAAAGGCTGCATCGAGCACTCGTTCACCTCGCGCGGTTTGAACGGCGGCAGGAATTGCTCTGATGACATCGCTAAAGCCGAGTGTTGTTGCATCCACTGCACGTTGTAGCTCGCTCACTTCGTACTCATCTTTACATAAACGCTGTTCAGAGATGAATGTGGCAAAGTCCTTATCAACAGGTGAGAGAGATTTCTTACCATCAGCTAATAACTCTTTGAGCTCAGTCAAATTCCTAGTTTCAATTTGGTAGCGCGCCTTAGCTTCGGCCAATGTGAATCTGCGACCAACCCAGAGTTCACCATATCTTGCATCGCGATAGAAAGCTTCGGTATCTCTAGTAGAGCGAGGATTCATATAAAGATAGGTAATGTGTGAATCCGCGCTCGGTTCCAGTACCAACACTGCATCAGCAGTTGCGTCGGCGCCTTGCACGCCACTGTAATAAGCAAAAGCGCTATCGGGACGGTAGTTGTAATCGGTATCGCCGGCTCGCACTTTTAGTTCGCCAGCGGGAAGAACCAATCGCACTCCCTGAAAGGCTTGAGAAAGAACTTGTCTGCGGGAGAATGCATAGGTAACGACTTCGAGTGGTTCTAAATCGGGCAAATCTGTCGTTGCCCAACCACCCTTCATAAATTCAGAGAAAATTACAGAAAGTCCCTGATCGTGAACGCGCTCAGTTTTTTCCTGGGAGAGGCCACTGCCTTCAGAATTCATAGCGAAATCTTACGACTTTACCGTGCAACTGCAATACATGAGTGAGAAAGCGGGGCTCGTTATGGTGCATCGATTACGTAGATGGTGCCATCTCTTTCAATAGTAGGTAATTGAGCCAAATTTCTTGTAGCGGGACCGGCAGTAGGTTTGCCTGTGGCAGCTTCAAAATAGGATCCGTGAGCGTCACACACCAACTGAGAACCAGAAATCTGCACCTGCCGACCTAGATGAGTGCAGCTGTCGCTAAAAACAATAACGCCATCTTCGCGACGTATAACAATGTAACCACGCGATGGAAAATTAAGTGAAGGATTGCTCACCGAGATTGGTTGGTTGAGTTTTAAGTTCGAACTATTTGTCACAGCAAACTCTTCAGGTGGCGGTGTATAGGCAGGGCGTGGAGCGATTGTGGGCGCTGTGGTTGGCGCTGAGGGAGTTGAGGAAGGGCTTGGGGCAGGAATTGCAACACCCTTATTCCACACCAATTTCTTACCCGATTTAATGCAGGTGTACTTCTTATTCCTCCAAATTATTGTCTGGCCCAGGCGACTGCATTTCAGTGTCGGCACTTGAGCAGCCTCTGCAATGAAAGGATTTGCCAGAAGTGCAACGCCGGAAAGTATCTGCAGGATCTGTCTGCGCGAGAAGTGTGACATGTAGCAAGCATTCCTTGTTCTTAGGTTAACAAAGTGAACTCCTGGATAACGCATCATTAATGAAGAGGAAAAGCAACGTCATTCATTCATGCAAATGACTACAAGAATTTCTCCTGTTGTAACCAGAAATCAAACTCTCACCTTAACACTGCACCCAAACCTCACCGTGAGGAAATACCTAAGGAGTAATAAATAATGAAGAAGAAACTCTTCACAGCTGTATCAATGGGTGTAATCGCATCATCACTCGTGCTTCAGAGTGCGCATGCAGCAGATGCACCAGTTTACCTAATCTCTGCTTCAGATGGAGCAGCACTTTCTGTTATTGCAACAACTGGCGACACAATTTCTAAGGAAGTTCTTCGTGGAGTTCCAGATGGAATGGGCGCGCTCAAGAATGCTGATGGAACGCTAACTCTGCTTTCTAACCACGAAATCTCGACTAGCGCAGATATCGCGAATAAGAAAGATACTGGAACATGGGCTTCATCGATTTCAAAGATGACATTTGATCCAGCAACTAAGAAGATTACAAAGGTGGAAAGCTTCATCAAGAACATGTCTTACTACAACTACGCCACCGACAAGTGGGCTGCCACATGGGAGCAATCACTTCCAGTTGGTTTTCCCAAGGTTGACTCATATGGTGGAGAAATCGGAACAAACGGGCTCGGCCGTCTATGTTCAGGTGACCTCGTTCCTGCAGGTGGACTTTCATACACAGAGAAAGATGCCAAGACAAAGAAGACCGTGACCTACGGTTACAACGATGCTGTCTACTTCACTGGCGAAGAGAACGGTGACTATTCACGTGCATTCGCATTCGACATGAATGGCGCTGGAATCCAGCTTCCAAAAATGGGTCTTGCTGGCTGGGAGAACTTCCTCACAAAGCCAGGCACAGGCAAGACAACTGTCGTAATGGGCAACGAAGATTACAACGCCACAGATAGCCAGCTTTACATGTATGTCGGCACAAAGCAGACAACAGGTGCGAACTTCGCTGAGAAGGCTGGTCTCACAAACGGCAAGCTCTACACAATCGCACTCGAGAACTACCTCACAGACAATGCTGTTCGCGCAGCCGCAAAGGGAACAAAGATTAAGGTTGGCTTCAACGAAGTTAACTCAGATCCTAAGTACGGAAAGTTCTCAACAATGGCGCAAGCTAACGGAACAACTTTCTCGCGTATCGAAGATGGCGAATTTGATCCTAAGAATTCAAACATCTACTACTTCGCTACAACTGAATCAAATAAGGATCCTCTCGCAACAACACCTCGTCCGGGTGCTACATACTCTCGTGATGGTGGCGCTCTCTGGAAGATGACTTTTTCTGATGCAAAGGATCCATTTAAGGGTGCAACAATTGAAATGTTGCTCAATGGAACAGAAGCTCCATACCTAACAAAGCCAGATAACATCACAGTTGATGGTGACTACATCCTGATTCAGGAAGATCCAGGCAACAATGCGCACATTGCACGTCTAGTTGCTTACCGCATGTCAGATGGAAAGATTGCAGAAATTGCAAAGTTTGACGAGCAGTACTTCATCACAGGTGCAGCGAAGTTCATGACTCAAGATGAAGAATCATCAGGAGTCATTAACGTCAACAAGTTCTTGAAGGCAAGTGGTGATACTAAGTCACACTTCTTCCTTAACGCACAGGTGCACGCAAAGCTTTCAGTAGCTCGCCCAGATTTGGTTGCTGGGCTTGCAACAACTGAAGTTATGGCGCTCGATAGCAAGGCAGTTGAAGGCGGTCAGTACTACCACCTCACAATTGACTGGACAAAGGTCACATTTGCTTAATAGGTAAATGAAGATTCACAACTAAATAAGGCAGAGGGCGGTTCGCTACACAGCGGGCCGCCCTCTCGCCATTTATTTAGGGGTTAGGTATGGCAGGACAGAGGCGCTAAACTTGACCTGCAACTCGGAGACGTCGCATAGCCCGGTCGAGTGCGCCTCACTGCTAACGAGGTAAGGTGTAAAAGCCTTCAGGAGTTCAAATCTCCTCGTCTCCGCTGAATTATTTTTACTTTTAGGGCAGTTTATTTAGTTCGATCAATCTGCCAGCTCCATATAGGGCACCTGGCTGTGAAACATTTTTGATCTCAATGGTTGTTATCGCACCATTAATTATCTTTGGAAAATTTATACGATAGCTATTTAAGTCGACACCAGTTAACCCACAGAGCATGAGTCTTCCTAGCGTTGAATGGGCTACCAACAAAACTTTACGGGGGCGATCGACAGAAATTACCTCGAAGAGGGCATCAAAGGCGCGATTGACGGCATCAGTACCCTTTTCTCCGTTGGGCAGAGCAGAGTCTGCTGGCGCTGCTACAAATGCATTTCGTGCTTCGGGGAATTTTGATTGCATCTCATCGGCTGTGAGACCTTCACCTAATCCGAAATCGACTTCTCTGAATCTGGGATCAATCTTATGGGCAACATTTGTGGCAAGAATACTGGGAGTTGCGGTGATAACAGCGCGAGACAAATCGGAAGTAATGATGAGATCTATATCTTCACCTTTAACCCACTCGGCCAATTTTATCCCTTGCTCGACTCCCTTTGGAGTGAGTGCAACATCAGTGCTTCCAGCATAACGATTCTCTAAATGCCACTCAGTTTCTCCGTGCCTAACTAGATAAAGAATCATATGTGGGCTCTGGCCAATGCAAAATTCTTAAGTTCGGTTGCAATCCACTTCTCATTGTGAAGCATTTCTACAAAGTCCTTGTACTGAGCAAGTAAGGGTTTTCCATTAGCCGCATTAGGCTTGAGCTCAACACCAGGAGAGAGCAACCGCTTTGCAACCCGTGTGAGTCTTAACTTCTCTTCAGAATCCTCAAATGCTGCCGCTGCCAAGATTGCCATTCCAAAAGCGCTTTCTACTTCCTCAGGAATTGAAACGGAGTGACCAAGTACATCGGCGCGGAGTTGGTTCCATTGTGAATTCTTCGCACCACCTCCTGTGAAGGTGTAGCTGCTGGAGGTGTCATAGCCAACATAGGCGAGGAGGTCGAATGAAAGTCTTTCGACAAATGCCACACCCTTAGCGATTGATGCGAAAGTTCGTTCCACTCCATCACTTTCAAGAGTGGGAAACTTTAAACCGTGAGCCACAAGCGCATGCGCCTCACTGGAGACAAATGGGAAGCGCTCAACACGGCCAGCAAGAGGATAAATAATTGGTGAATCCAACATTACTTGATTAGTGAATGTCAGCTGATCTGCAGGAATGCCAGGCAACCACTGTGCGATTACATTTGTGCCGGTACTTGATGCGCCCCCTGGCCACCAACCTGTTGAAAATGGTGCTCTATGTGCGTAAACAGAACCGGTGGGATCAAGCTTACGAACTGTGCTTGCGCCCTTAATAACGAGCGTTGTCCCCAGAACTGAATTCCAACTACCTGACACAAGAGCCGCAGCAGAGATCTGTGCGGCGCAGCCATCGGTCATGCCTGCAACAATTGAAGTGTGTGAAGTTAATGGGGTTGTATTCTCATCTGAAACAACTCCGATTACTTCACCAGCCACACTTACATTAGTCAGGACCTCACGGGGAATCTTAAGTTGTGCCAACAAATCCGGAGACCACTGAACATTTTCGATATCAAAACCAGATTTAAGGGTATTACTAGCATCGCTATTGATCTCTTTGCCTGCGAGCTTCCACCCAATGAAATCACCTTGGTGAATTACTTTTCTTCCCTCAGCGAGTAGCCCTTGATCTAAAAGCCAAAGAATTTTTGGAAGTGCCCACGAACCTTGAATCTTGTAGCCAAGTCTTGCCCAGAGTTCGGCACCGACTTCATTGCATGTGGCAGCGCGGTCTGCAGCGCGCGCATCGTCATACATGATGCCCTTAGTCTGCGGATTTCCTTGTGAATCTACGACGACCAGAGTTCCAGAGGTAGCTGAAATACTGATCGCCTTAATTTTCTCTGGACTAACTTTAGATACAACTTTTTTGATTACTTCCTGAGATGCTGACCACCATTGTTCTGGATCTTGTTCGTGAGTCACTCCTTGGCGCATACTGGTTAAAGGCGAAGAGGCACTTGCAATGATCACTCCCGTATCGTCAATAAGAACTGCTTTGATGCTCTGCGTTCCTACATCAAGACCTAACCACAGTGGAGCCTTCACTAGATGGACCAACTTTGCTGGGCCACTTTGCGCAGGGAAATGAAGTTTTTCTGCTGAATTGTGTAGAAGTCAATCAGATCAGGCTTTGGCGTAAAAATCTCTGATTGAGATACAAGTGCCTGAGCGGCCTGAGATAACGATGGAAACCTTCCGATTGCAACACTTGCGTACATAAGCGCGCCTTTAGCACCGACTTGAGTGTCACTTGTGCGAGATGTGGGAACACCAACTACATCTGCAATTAACTGACACCAGAAATCACTACGTGCTCCACCGCCACTAATTGCGAGCTGCGTAATTGGCGTCTTAGTTGTTTCAAGGCATTCTCGAATGACGTGAGCAAGTGCTTCATAGACTGAGCGTGCAATATCTTCTTGGGTAGTGTCGCTGGAAATACCATGGAAACTAGCTTCTGCTCGAGAATCAAGGAATGGAGCACGTTCTCCGGCACCGGAGAAGTAAGGAAGAAGAATGACACCGCCTGCACCGGGTTGAGCAGTGGCAGCCGCTTTTCCAAGTTCATCAACAGTTGAGTAGGCAAGTGTTTCCATAGCCCATGTCAGCGCACTTGTGCCGGTGAGTGTCGGCAGCGCCCGCAAGTATGTGTTGCTTTCGCCAGTCACCAAATTAAGTCCTGCAGCTTCACCCAGTAGATCAACACGGTTAATTACTATCCCAGGGCAGATTGTTGTGCCAAGAATGACAAATGCTTCAGAGTCGGCGATGGCACCACACCCTGTCGCAGTTGCGAGGATGTCATATGGCGACATGACAACTGGAGTGTGCACCGGGACCCCAAGTTCACCGGATGCTTGCAGCGAGAGCGGAGATTGGGGATCCGCTAATACAGGCGGTATTTTCTGCGCAAATTCAGTGAGTGCGTAAAGCTCAATCAACTCATTGCTTATTGATTTACTTGCGATATCAATCCAAGGCGCAGACGCCTCAGAGATATGCTGGCCGATCACGCCTGTGAGTTTGAAATAAATCCAACTTCCACAGGTGAGAACCGAAGAGGTCTTTTCCAAGGCTGGAGAATCATTTTTTGAGAACCATTTGATAATTGCATTGGGAAGTCCGAGACTTGTGAGCGATCCATTAATTCGGAAAGCTTTATCTAGCAGACCTTCTTTCTCCCAATTATCAATTTCTGCTGATGCACGCCCGTCATTCCATAGAACAGCGTTACGAACAGGGTTTCCAGTTTCATCAATCATCCATGCCCCGTCACCTTGTGCAGTAACAGAGATTGCTTCAATAGGTAAATTTGTTTGAGCAAGAATTTCTTTACAAGTTTCAACCACACTTTGCCAGACTTCATTCATATCTTGTTCAGATAGTTCAGGTGCTGGGTTTAATACATAAGTGGCGCGAGATGCAACGATAAGTTCTTTACCATTTTCATCGAATAAGACTGACTTGATAAGAGTGGTACCAGCGTCAATACATAAGATAGCCATGAGATACCTCGAAACTAATTTCCGAGCGAGATTCTTGAAAGAACCTCTTTGTTAGCAACAAATTGTGGCACTTTACCTTCAAGAAAAAGTTTAATTTCATCGCCAATAATGTTTGCCGCACGCCATGCAGTTTGCTTGGTTGCGCCAGCTAGGTGTGGGGCCAGCACAACATTTTCAATGCCGAGCAGTGGCCAATCACTTGGTGGCGGTTCGACATCATAAACATCAAGTGCAAGTGCACCCAGACGGCCTGATCGAAGTAGTTCTGGCAGTGGCGTGTAATCCATCAGCTCACCACGCGCCGAGTTAACAATCACAGCACCCTCTGGAAGGAGCTTTATATTCTCTGCATTGAGAATATGTCTTGAATCTGGAGTTAAACGCGCATGAAGACTAACTACGCTGGAATTCTTTAATAGGTAATCGAGTTCTACCGACTCCACACCGTCAGCTACTGTGAATGCCTTATTTGTATAAGGATCGAAAACTATTACGCGAGCCCCCATCGCCAAAAGAATTTTTGCCACAATCTTTCCAATGGCTCCGTAGCCAATGAGACCAACAGTTGAGCCACATACTTCAATCCCAGTTTTTTCATAGCTATAGAAATCTCCACGCCAGATTCCCTTGTGCAGATCTGAATCTGCACGGGTAATTCTGCGCATCGCAGACATCATCAATGCAATCGTAAATTCAGCCGCGGCTTGCGCATTTCGCCCCGGCGCGTAGGAGATGAGCACTCCTGCCTCAGTTGCTGCTTTGAGATCAATATTTACCGGCCCTCCACGGCAAACACCGACCATTTTGAGGTTAGGTGAATTCTTAAACACTTCTGCCGAAAAGGGTGCAAGGTGTGCGGCTGCGATTTCTATGCCTTGCAGATTTTCAATTACTTCCTCAGCCCTACCACTTGCTTCTAATACTCCATCAATATCTCGAAAAGGTTCCATCGGCCACTGAGTTTTGAAGTGTGTGAATTCTAAGGAGTGAGATGGCATCCGCACACGGATGGCATTTTCGAATAGCTCTGGAAGCACAAAGAAGTCTCCCGCGCAAAGGATTCTAGTCACGTCTTCCTTTCATCGCGCGATATGTACGGTAGTAACTTCACGTAGCTGGCTAATGACGTCAGGCGGCGTTGCATCAGTAAGCACAAGATCTGTGAAATCAGATGCCGGGACAAAACGATTGAGAGATGTCTTCCCAATTTTAGATTCATCTAACAGCAGGAATTTACGAGTACCAGTATGGAGCATTGCTCGCTTCATTAAAACTACATCATGCTCTTGGTGGTAAGTAATTCCTTCATGCATAGCTGATGTCGAGAGAAACACTGCGTCAACAGCGTAATTCTCAATACCCGTCATATTTGGGATTCCAATAAATGAATCGTGAGTTCGTGAGTAAGTTCCACCGAGTACGATGAGTCGGACATCGGGGCAATCTGAGAGTATCTCAATGGTGGGGCGGTAATTTGTAATAACTGTGATTGGTCCAAAATCGGTTAATAACCGTGCAAGTGCTAAAACCGTTGTTGAGTCATCAAGCATGACGGACATGCCAGGTTCAATAAATTTAATTGCCTCACGAGCAAGTTTTTCTTTAGATTCACTACTTCGTTGAATGCGAAATGCCGAACTCGACTCAAAGACGCTCGTTGGAAGCGCTGAGACACCACCATGGAATTTACGTACAAGCCCTCGAGTTGCTAATTCATCGAGATCGCGATGGATGGTCATAAGTGAGCAGTTGGCGACATCTGCAAGCTCAGCTGAGGTGACAGAGCCGGCCTTTAGGACGTAGTCCAGGAGGGTCCGCTGGCGCAGTGCCCGGGCGTTCGTGGGTTCACTCATCGGCATAGCTCGATCTCCTCTCCCTCAATCAGAACACGCTCAGCCAGGCTGAATGGTAAAACTTTATAACACTTTTGTTATAAATCACATTATTTCTGTAACTTTTCACTATTTCCTTGATATTTAGATTACCTTACCCCATAAGGGCAGTAGTCGCCACAGCTTTGGTTGCTACTGCAAACGAGAATCAAAAGAAAGTTCCCATTTGGGGAGTCCACCTAACAAGGAGAAACAATGCAGAAGTCAAAGAAGATCTTCGCAGCAGTCGGTGCAATCGCACTCGTTGCTGTGACACTTTCAGCTGCTCCAGCTAACGCTGCTAGCGGCAAGATTGCGTTCTTGATGCCAGACCTCGCATCAACACGTTACGAACAACAGGATGCTCCCTTCTTCAAGGCAGCAGTTGCAAAGCTTTGCCCAACATGCGAAGTTCTTTACCAGAATGCAGACTCAGATGCTGCAAAGCAGCAGTCACAAGCTGATGCAGCAATCACACAGGGCGCAAAGGTCCTCGTACTCGATGCAGTAGATGCTAAAGCAGCAGCTTCAATCGTTAAGTCAGCACAAGCAGCGAAGGTAATCGTTATTACATACGATCGCCCAATCATCGATGCAGTTGCAGACTTCTACATTTCATTCGATAACGAATACATCGGTAAGGCAATTGCACAGTCTTTGGTAAAGGGACTTGATGCAAAGAAGGCAAAGGGCGGAATTCTTGTTGTTGGTGGATCACCAACTGATAACGCTGCTGGTCTTATCAAGAAGGGCATGCTCGCTGGAGTTGCCGGAAGCAAGTACAAGGTTCTTGCTAAGTTCGATACTCCATCATGGGATCCTGCAAAGGCTCAAGCATGGGTATCAGGACAGATCACACAGTTCGGTTCAAAGATTGTTGGAGTTGTTGCAGCTAACGACGGAACAGGCGGCGGATCAATTGCAGCTCTTAAGGCTGCAGGTGTAAAGCCACTTCCACTCGTTACAGGTAACGATGCTGAAGTTGCTGCTATCCAGCGTATTGTTGCTGGAGATCAGTACAACACAATCTCAAAGCCAATCAAGATCGTTGCTGAAGGTGCTGCAAAGATTGCGGTTGGATACTTGGATGGAGTTGCTCCAAAGTCAACCGGCATTCTCTACAAGACCAAGTCACAGCTCTTCACACCAACAGTAGTAACAGCTAAGAACATCAAGGCTGAACTATTTGATTCAGGGCTGTACCTAGCCGCTGATGTATGTACAGGTGTTTACGCAGCTGGATGTAAGAAGCTCGGCATTAAGTAAGAATCCTGCCTAGGTAGGGTCTAGTTTTTGGGCCAGCAACTGATTTCACATGGTTGCTGGCCCAAAAGCATTAACCTCACGAGAAATTCTGAATAGAATTAGCAAGCAAATATGTACTGATAACAAGAGGAATCATGATGAGCAGTCAGACAGTAACAAGTGAGACAGTTCTTTCACTTAAGAACGTCTCTAAGAACTTTGGTGCAGTTGCAGCTCTCACCGATGTCGAGCTCGACATTAAAGCTGGCGAAGTAGTTGCACTCGTTGGCGACAATGGTGCAGGTAAATCAACTCTTGTAAAGATTCTCGCGGGTGTTCACCCGCAGGATGTAGGAGTAGTAAAAATTGAGGGTCAAGAAGTTCATCTTGGATCTCCTTCAGATTCAATCAAACATGGAATTGCAACCGTCTTCCAAGATTTAGCTCTCTGCGACAATCTTGATGTAGTGCAAAACTTATATTTAGGTCGTCAGCTTCGTGGGCACCGCCTTGATGAAGTAACAATGGAAACCACAGCTTGGGAACTCATTCGGCAACTACGTGCAAAAATTCCATCAGTTCGCATCCCTATTGCATCACTTTCTGGTGGACAACGCCAGAGCGTTGCAATTGCGCGATCACTGCTTGGAAATCCAAAACTCATCATGCTTGATGAACCAACTGCCGCACTCGGTGTCGCTCAGACAGCCGAAGTTCTTAATTTAATTGAGCGGCTTCGCGACCGCGGTCTTGCCGTCATTCTTATCAGCCACAACATGGATGATATTTTTGCAGTGGCAGACCGCATCGCAGTTCTTCGCCTAGGGCGAAACAACGGCATGTTTATGGCTAAAGACACTTCACGTAAAGAAGTGATTGAAGCAATTACAGGTTCTGTGGATAACGCAGTAACGCAGCGTGCAGAAGCACACTCGAAGTAAGAATTCATTAGAGATGGAATGAGAGTAAGAATGAGCGCACAACCGACTGACCTTCAAGATGAACGCCTGACTATCAATACAGGCTTAAGCGGGGCGATTAAAAAAAGTCGCGACCGCATTAAATCTGGCGATCTCGGCAACCTTCCGGTCATTATTGGTCTGCTTATTATTTCTACAATTTTCCAGTTTCTGAACCCATTTTTCTTATCAAGTGCGAATCTCTCCAATCTCTTAATGGAATGCTCGGCGGTGGGTGTACTTGCTCTTGGAATCGTTTTAGTTCTTCTCGTAGGCGAAATTGATCTCTCCGTTGGTTCTATGAGCGGCCTATCAGCGGCTATTTTCGCAGTTCAATTTGTTCGAAATGGTCTGCCGATTGTGCTCTGTATCCTTCTATCTATTGCCGCAGGTGCTTTCATCGGCTGGCTTTATGGTCAAATTTATAACCGCATTGGCGTCCCAGCATTCGTCATTACCCTTGCAGGGCTTCTCGGTTTCCTTGGTCTACAACTCTTTGTACTTGGCGCTACCGGAACTATCAACCTTCCCTTTGAATCTCCACTGGTTCAATTTGGCCAGCAGGCATACCTAGGCCATACCTTCTCTTATTTTTTTGCAATCGCAATCGCAATAGCGCGCTTTGGTCTGGGTTACTACGGAGCAATGACTCGTCGAAAGGCGGGTCTTTCTGCCCCATCATTGATTTCACTGGCGCTTCAATCACTCTTCATTGCCCTATCACTCGGAACAATCGCTTGGTATCTCAATAAGAGCCGTGGGATCGGCTGGATGTTCGTATTTTTCATTATTTTGGTAGTCATCATGGATTACGCATTGCGCCGAACAAGTTGGGGTAATTCAGTATTTGCAGTTGGTGGCAACCGCGAAGCTGCGCGCCGCGCTGGTATCAATGTAAAGGGAATCTACACATCAGTATTTATTCTCTGCTCAACCCTTGGGGCTATCGGAGGATTACTCGCTGCTGGTCGTTTAGCTGCTGCAGCACAGAGCAGCGGTACCGGTGATGTGAACCTCAATGCAATCGCTGCAGCAGTAATTGGTGGGACAAGCCTGTTTGGTGGTCGCGGTAGTGCCTATGCGGCGCCGCTCGGTATGGTTGTGATTGCTTCAATTTCAAGTGGGCTCACTTTGATGAACCTCAACTCATCAATTCGCTATATGGTCACAGGTGCAATCGTCCTTCTTGCAGTATCTGTGGATGCTGTTGCACGACGCTCACGCACCTCTCACGGACGAGGTTAATAACCTTCACGTTTTCCATGAGTCCGCCCCAACGCCATTTATTTTATAATCGGTCGTAGATCTATACCTCTCTATTGCAGCAGTTACCGTGTTTAAGTGCGGTGAGATGAACTCTTGACCTTTGGCGAGAATATTGGATACTTTGGCACACCCTAAAGGAAAGATTAAAACTCATGGCAAAAGTACGTGTCGGCGTCATCGGTGCTGGAAGCTGGGCAATCGCTTCACACCTTCCACATCTTGCGAATCATGACGACCTTGAATTTGTTGGAATCTCACGTAAAGGTCCAGAAATCCTGAAAAAGATTTCGGACCGATATGGATTTAAAGTCGCCTCTGAGGATTATCGGGATGTTTTGAATGCCGGCGTAGACATTTGCGTTATTGGTAGCCCAACAGGATTACATCATGAACATGCAAAAGCTGCACTGGAGGCGGGTGCGCATGTCATGTGCGAAAAGCCAGTAACCATCAACCCGGCAGATGCATGGGATCTTGATGCAACTGCAAAGCGCGTTGGCAAAGAGTTAATCATTGCTTTTGGCTGGAATTACATGCCAATGATGCAAGAGGCGAAAGCTTTAATGGAAAAGTATGGAATCGGTGAGTTAGAGCATCTAACTATTCACATGTCTTCTATGACACGAGAACTACTCTCCAATACCGGTGCTTATCCAGATGCCACACCAGAATCCTTACCTGATGAGAAGACCTGGACCGATCCCACACTTTCTGGTGGTGGATATGGTCAGGCACAACTTTCACACGCACTAGGTATGGGTTTATGGGCAACTGGTGCCAGAGCTGAGTCTGGTTTTGCCTTGATGTCTTATCCGATGAACGCTCCTGTTGAAATGCACGATGCAATTAGTTATCGATTTGAAGGCGGGGCAATCGGTTCCGTCTCTGGCGGCTCTGCTCATGCAAAAGCCCATAAGACTTACCACGCACTTGAATTAAGAGCCATTGGATCAGATGGCCAAATCCTCTTAGACCTTGAGCGGGCAGCGGTCTGGTTGTATTACAAAGGTGAAAACATCAGATTAGATCTTGATGATGATGCTGGTTATTACAACTGCCAGGGACCAATCGACGCACTCGTTGCAGCTGGTAAGGGGCAGAAGTTTAGGAATTACTCACCAGGAGAGCTGGGCGCTCGCTCTGTAGAAGCGTTGGATATTGCTTATCGAAGTGCGGCAAGTGGAAAGCTTGAGCACCGCCTGTAAGCATCTTCTGCATTGCTGATTCCGGCTTTGCCCCATTTAACATCGCGCCAAGTTTTTTCTTCGGGTGCTAGTTCCACGTACTCCTCGTGCTCGCCACTCGCTGTGGTAATCCGCACCTTTCCGGCGCCAATCGGCATCTCTTCAAATTCAATGTGTGTCACCGAGAGAAATTCAGAGGCGCTTTGCAAATTAGTGGGATCTCCTGATCCCCACAAGGCTGCAACTGCATGTGCTGGGTTCCACCATGGTCCACCTTGTGAGGCGTCTAGTATGGAAGAAACTGATGTTGAGAGCACGACTGTGATGGATTCAATTTTTTCTTTGTGTATTTGACGTAACTTCAGGGCAGCAGCGAGGGCCGAATGAACAAATCCATTTGCATCCATTAAACGAATCGCCACATTATCAATGCCGTTTAGAATCTCTGATGTGGAACCTTCTACAAGGAACGTTTCAAAGAGCCCGCGAGGCCCACTCCATATCTCTTCTGCGTGAGGAGCCCCAATAAGTGCGGCATGAGCGCTCGTGGTCCCAAGTGAAATAGCTGAAGCACGATTTGTTTGGGCGGCGCCTCTGCGCTCGAATACGGCTTGTGAAGAACCACCAATGTTCATCGCGCAAATATGTAGTGCTTTTAGGTGTTGCTCCTTTGATAGTCCAAGTGCGATTGCAGCAGTTGTGGTTGCAGCAAATGCCCCACTCGTTGCTGTGACGTGCCATTTAGATCTATGTGATGGCCCAAAGAAATTGGCAATAGTTGCCCCGGTTCGATATCCGTATGCGGCTGCTTCATAGAC
>Ga0209298_10001296_pt1 | contig 16367 bp, 24 predicted proteins | sample S_140806_EF_Meta_FD_187325 | JGI IMG/M metagenome (GOLD analysis project Ga0209298, IMG submission 187325) | Freshwater microbial communities from Lake Simoncouche, Canada to study carbon cycling - S_140806_EF_MetaG (SPAdes) (version 2) | ecosystem: Environmental > Aquatic > Freshwater > Lake ...
ATCAAATGCCCGTGCAACTGCACCAATAATGGTGCGCTTAAGCATTTCGTCGTATATGGTCGGTTCTGCGATGGCTTGGTCCACTGGCCGTAGGTATGCGGTCGCTAGACGGTCGATGTAGCCAGGCGGCACGGCATCTGCAACGTGCTCTAGGTACAGCCGCACTGGGTCGTATTGGTTTTCATTTGCCACCTGCACTAGGCAGTCAATGGCAAGTTCCTTTGATACCTTGTAACCCAGTTCAGCTAGCTGTAGGTAAAAACGGTCGATGCCATCTATAACCTTGCCTTTAATTTCAATTTGCTGGGTAAACGTGTTAAAGCGTATGTCTTTGCCTTGGCTGCGTAATAATTGCAACAGTTCAGCGGTCTCTAGCTTCTGCGGCTTTCCCATGATTGGCGCCGCTGCCTGTGCCGCTGGTGGCTGATGCGTGCTTACAGCATTTGCAGCGCGGTGTTTACCCTGCCAGCCATCGCGTTTGGCCTTTTCGCCTAAGGTGCCAAGGGTGATACCTGACTTTTTAAAGGAGCGCCATTTGCGCTGGCAGTCGCTGGGCTTGTGCTTACCTGACTGCGCAGACCATTGTTCCCAGTCATCTAGCAGGCTGTCATCGCCAAGGCTGTGTAAGGCCATGCCGATTTCAAGCCATTCGTCGTAGTCATCAGCACGACTGGCGCTTAGTGCGGCGAGGTATGACCGTGCGCGGTCGCTGTCGCTGCTGGCATCTACGGCAACCGCAAGCGCTGGCGCAGGCGCAGGCGCAGGCGTTGGCCGCAGCATCCGCTCAATGAGGCATAAAGGAGCCTCGGCGATTTCTAAGTCACCTGGCGCATAGCCTGTAACCCAGTGGTAGCCGCCGGTCAATGGATGGGCACCTGCTACTACGGATTGCAGGCCATTCCAACGCAGTTCAATTTGCTCTGGCTTGCCTTCGGAGTCGGTGACGCCGGTTTTGAATTTACGAGTTGTGATGCTGTCCCAATAGGTTTCGGGCACGCGGTATATGACTTGAAACCTGCCATCGCGGCCACTGGTCACCACCCAGCTTTTAGGCAATGACGACATGGGACAACCCCAGTCGCGGAGAATGGTGCTGGCGGATTTACCGTCGTGGTCTAGGAATAGCAGGCCACCGGACGGCACACCGCAGCAAACACCAATGGCACGGGCGTGACCGCTTGCTAACTCAAGCGCCAAAGCTTGTTTGGTTAGCGGATGCTTTTGCCATTCCTGTTGGTATGGGCGCTTTTTATCATCGACTGCGACGTAACCCCAACCGTCAGGTAGGCGGTCTAGTTCTGTTTGTAGGCTCATGACTGGGCCTGCCGTTCCATGGCTTGCTGTAACAGCAACCGAATGGCGGTGCCGCGTGACATGCGATCACCGCGCCAGGAATCCAGCCACCGCAAAAGCTCTGGGCTAAGCCTAAGGCTAAATGGACGGCATAGCTGCATTGGCGGCGGTGGATGCTTGACACAGTGTAGCCCCTAGGGTTACGGTAGCAATGCCAGATGGCTGCCAATGGCCTACAAAGACTTCCTAGCTTCAAAGTCCACTGCCTGCGCGCCTGCAGGATTTGACCCGACTAGCTTCATTGCGCCGCTGTTCCCTTTTCAGCGGGACATCGTGACCATGGCCTGCCGTGTTGGCAGGTTCTGCATCTGGGCCGACTGTGGCATGGGCAAGACCGCCATGCAGCTCGAATGGGCCCATCAGGTGCATCAGCACACTGGCGGCAACGTGCTGGTGCTGGCACCACTAGCCGTGGCGCATCAGACCGTCCGCGAGGGCAGCAAGTTCGGCATCCCGTGCGCGTTTGCTGCAGTCCAGGGCGAGGTCAAGCCCGGCATCACTATCACCAACTACGAGAAGCTCAGCCACTTTTACCCGGCCGCTTTTGATGGCGTGGTGCTTGACGAGAGCAGCATCCTTAAGGCGTATACCGGCAAGATCCGCAACCAGATCATCGAGTCATTCAGTCAGACGCCATTCCGGCTGGCCTGTTCTGCGACACCAGCACCTAACGACCACATGGAGCTGGGCAATCACGCTGAGTTCATCGGCGTGATGACTAGGACTGAGATGCTGGCAATGTTCTTCGTGCATGACGGCGGCGACACCGCCAAGTGGCGCATTAAAGGACACGCCAAGAGTAAGTTCTGGGAATGGGTCTGCAGTTGGGCGGTGACCATCCGCAAGCCATCAGATCTTGGCTATGAGGACGGCGACTTCACCCTGCCGGATCTACAGATCAGTGACTGCACGGTGGAGACACCACGCGAGGCAGTAGCAGATGATGCAGGCCAGATGGCGCTATTTGCCATGGAAGCGCGGACACTGAACGATCAACGCCAAGTGCGCAAGGCATCGCTGCAGATGCGGGTTGATGCTGCTGCGGCACTAGCCAACAGCAGCGGCGAGCAATGGTTGGTTTGGTGCAATCTGAACGATGAATCCAAAGCGCTTGCTGCTGCTATCAATGGCGCCGTTGAAGTGTCAGGTAGCGATAGCGATGACCATAAGCGGCAATCAGCTATTGACTTCCAAGATGGCAAGATCCGCGTGCTGGTCAGTAAGCCAAGCATCTTTGGTTTTGGTCTTAACTTCCAAAGTTGCCATAATGTCTCATTTGTTGGCTTGAGCCACAGTTACGAGGCTTTTTATCAAGCCATTCGTAGGTGCTGGAGATTTGGCCAGCAGCAACCAGTTAATGCGCACATCATCTACGACGTAGGCGAAGGCCGCGTCATTGAAAACATCCGCCGCAAAGAAGCGGACAGCATTGCCATGGCTGAATCAATGGTTGTCATCATGAAACAACAAACAATGGAACAGCTCAAGAAGATCCAGCGTCAGGTTGCGCCGCACATCACAGAACATCAGTCAGGCGACAACTGGGATATGTACATGGGCGACTGCGTTGAGAGCATCAAGCAACTCGATTCAGATAGCATCCACTACAGCATCTTTAGCCCGCCATTTGCGTCGCTGTACACCTACAGCAATAGCGACCGTGATATGGGCAATAGCCGCACTGAACAGGAGTTCTTTGATCACTTTGCGTTCCTAGCAACAGAGCTGCATCGGGTGATGATGCCAGGCCGGTTGATCAGTTTTCACTGCATGAATCTGCCTAGCAGCAAAGAGCGCGATGGCTTCATTGGCGTTAAGGACTTCCGTGGCGACATGCTGCGCATTTTTCAAGCTGCGGGCTTTGTATTCCATAGCGAGGTATGCATCTGGAAAGATCCAGTTACCGCAATGCAGCGCACCAAGGCGATCGGGCTGCTGCATAAGCAAGTGCGTAAGGACTCAGCGCTTAGCCGTCAGGGCATCCCCGACTATCTGGTAACGGTGCGCAAGCTTGGCGACAACCCAGAGCCATGCGCTGGGCCGTTCACGGAGTTTGCTGGCGAGAATCCACCGCCTAAGACTGGCGACAAGATCAAGGACAGCATTAACATCTGGCAGCGGTATGCCAGCCCAATATGGATGGATATCAACCCATCGGATACGTTGCAATACCGCAGCGCCCGCGCTAACGAGGATGAGCGGCACATCTGCCCGCTGCAGCTTGAGGTGATCCGCCGTGGGATGCAGCTATGGAGCAACCCTGGCGATCTGGTGCTCAGCCCATTCGCTGGTATCGGCAGCGAGGGCTACGTCAGCCTGCAGATGGGCCGCCGGTTCGTTGGCTTTGAACTGAAACCCAGCTACTTCAACTGCGCTGCCAAGAACCTGAGCATGGTGGAGTCGCATAAGCAGGGTGAGCTGGTGTGAACCTCCGCCCCTACCAGCACCAACTAATAACCGACATCCGTCTGCAGTACCAGCTAGGCAAGCGTTCAGTGCTGGCGGTGCTGCCCACCGGCGGCGGTAAGACCGTGTGCTTCAGCCATATTGCCCAAGCTGCGGCAGAAAAAGGCAACCGGGTCTGCATTTTGGTGCACCGCCAGGAGTTGCTGGACCAAGCCAGCCGCAGCCTGCCGGTGCCGCATGGCCGCATCCAAGCCAACCGCAGTATGGATCTGTCTCATTCAGTGCAGGTCGCCAGCGTGCAAACGCTAGCCCGTAGGCTGCACCTGTTGCCTAGGGATTTCTTTCAGCTCCTAGTGGTTGATGAAGCGCACCACACCACGGCTGACACATGGGCCAAGGTCGTTGCTCATTTCCATAAGGCGCATCTGCTGGGTGTTACTGCAACCCCGATACGCAGTGATGGCCGTGGGCTTGGCGCTCATTACCAAGCCATGGTGCAAGGCCCATCAGCAGCGGAATTGACCGATGCAGGATTTCTGGCGCCTGCTCGGGTGCTAGCACCGCCGGGGTTTAATGCCACTGGTCTGCGCAAGACCATGGGTGATTTTGACACCAAGCAGGCTGAGCAGCGTGTCGGCACGATCATGGGCGACTGCATCGGCCATTACCGCAAGCATCTAGCTGGCCAAACCGCAATTGCCTTCTGCTGCAGTGTGGCTCATGCTGAGGCGGTGGCGGCATTGTTCATGGGTGCTGGCATCCCAGCCGCCAGCATTGACGGCAGCATGACCAGCGAGCAGCGGCGCGACCTGCTGCAAGCGCTAGGAGCTGGACGGATACGCGTGCTCACCTCCTGCGCCCTGATCGGCGAAGGCGTAGACGTGCCTTCAGTCGGCGGCTGCATACTGCTGCGGCCTACTGCATCGGTGGCGTTGCATCTGCAGATGATTGGTAGATGCTTGCGCCCACACCTTGGCAAGCGTGCGGTGGTACTTGACCATGTGGGCAACACACTGCGGCTAGGCCACCACCTGGAGCCGCGTGATTGGACGCTGGACGGTATCCCTAAGCGCGACCGCGAGCAGGCGCCATCGGTCAAGGTGTGCCCCCAGTGCTTCGCTGCAATGGCCAGCCAGGCTAAGCAGTGCGGTGAGTGCGGCCATACGTTCGCCGCTGAGGCTAGGGAGCTGCAAGTTATTGATGGCGAACTGGTGGATTACTACGGAAATAAATTTGAAGCACTACTAGTGGCTGATTATGGCACTAAATTTGCAAGATTTTTATTTGGAAATCCAGTAATGGTTGGCGGAGGAACGATAAGAGGTTGGAAGTCTGGAATATTTGTTAGCATAAGCGACCCTAAAGGATATTGCGTGTTTGACGGCAGTGACATAATCATAGAAAATGGATACAACAAACAAAAAGATGCTGGCCCCAATGATGTGCTTTGCAATGTTTTAATTGAAGACAAAATGCAGCAATTTAGCCCTAGCCAGCTTAAACAAACACAGCACAAAAACAAAGCTGACATTACTCGCGCTCAAAGCCTCGACGACCTGCGCCAACTAGCGCAGCAACGAGGCTACAAGCGAGGATGGGCGGAACGTGTCTACCAGGCGCGACTGGCTAAGCGTTATGCCATCTGAACAATCCATCCAGCAACACATCCGCCTGGCGTGCAGCAGCGGCAATTGCCGACTATTCCGCAATAACACCGGCACGCTCAAGGACGCCAATGGCCGCCCGGTGCAGTTTGGCCTGTGCAAAGGCAGCGCCGACCTGATCGGCTGGACAACTCGCACCGTTACTCAGGATATGGTCGGCACCCAAGTGGCCGTGTTCACCAGCATTGAGGTAAAGACCCCTACCGGTAGGCTTAGGCCAGAGCAGCGGCAGTGGCTAGACGCAGTGCAGGCTGCTGGTGGTGTTGCTGGTGTGGCTCGCAGTGTGGCAGATGCACAGCAACTATTGACTAGGGTGTATAATGGTTGCATGGGGCGGACGGAAGCACCCCGGCAGTAGCCACAAGGAGCCTCCCGCGGGAACAGTCAAACGACCGCGTAACCCAAACGAGACCAAGCTGGTGCAAGGCCAGCAAACCAATCATTATAACTTGAATCATGACCTGCATTTTTGTATGGGCGGCAGTTTTGCTGACCCTTCCGATTGTCATCCTGCTGTGGGTGACGCAAACGCAACAGCAACGCATCCGCCGCCTACGCCGCCAAGGCTGGGCCCAACAGCGGATTGCAACGCATCTAGGCATCAGCCGCAGCCTTGTCCAGCGCATGTGTTGACAGGGGTTGACCATGGTGTAGGATATGGGGACAGGAGGCGAGAGCTTCCACCCCACATCTAGAGCAATGACCCGCGCCTCCATCACCGCCAACATGACCGCCGCTGAACTGGCTGCATGGAAGGCAAACAACCGCAAGCAATCCAGCTTCCCGGTTGTGATCACTGCAAGCCGTAAGCCTGCACGCAAGTCACAGCGTCAAGAGTGGCAAGAGTTCCGCAACGAGACCTTGGGCATGATCGAAGCCGCCAAGCGCGAGCGTCACTTCCACATTCTGCCGCAGCTCTTCCAGCGCCTCAACACCGCCAACGAAATGCTGGCCAACGCCTGCATCAACTGAACTGAACCGGGGCGCTACGGCGCCCTTTCGCTATGCGCTTTACTCACGAACAATACCGAGCGCAGGGCTTTTTCCCGCCTTGCCCTAAAGCTGTCTACATTTCAAGCTCATCCCCTATAAGGGCTGGTGACATGTGGCAACCAGACGATACCTTAGATCAGTTTGTTGCATGGGAGCAGCATTGCATGGCAACCGGCGGCGTGTGGACTGTTCGCCTTTGGTGGGTGCCTGTATCTGAGCTGCCGATCCAACCATTGCCTTAGCCTGCCGCCAGTAGTAGTGCCGCAGTGAGCGAACAATCCATCCAGCAACACATCCGCCTGACCTGCAGCACCGGAGCTGCTGGCATCGCCGCGCTCGCCAAGCTCGTCTAACCCCCACGCGGCCCGCCAGAGCCGCACCCAATCTGGCGTCAATCACCCCAACCCAAGAACCATGGCCAACATTCTTTCATTCCTGATTGTCGCCTCGACATTTGGCGCCATTGTCGGCAGTTTTGGCACCGCGCCTCAGCCCTACGCATATCACCAGCTCGACAAATGAACCCAATCGAACAGCACTGGACACTAATGACTGCCGCCGAATATGGCGGCGGTTTCTTCAAGGCTTTAGCAGCGGCTGGCCTCAAGGCTGACCCGACCAACCGTGACCGGTTGTTCAAGGCATGGCCAGAGCTTGGCGCCACTTACGGCGCTGCATCAAATCTTCACCGAGCACTTAGGGATGACTACAAACGCTGAGTACCACGCTGACCCTGCTGTTAGCGCCAGTCACCTGAATGCGGTTACGGCCAGCCCGTATCACTACTGGAAGCGGTATCTAGACCCTCAGCGCCCGCCATCAACGCCAACTGCAGCGATGCGGCTTGGCAGCTTGGTTCATTGCGCAGTGCTAGAGCCTTATGAGTTGGGCGCACGCTACTCAACGTGCGCATCACGCACCACCAAAGCTGGTAAGGAACAAGCTGCTGAGCTTGCTGCTGCTGGCATCGAGGCTGTAACCAATGGCGACATGGAACTGGCACTAGCTATGAGCGATGCCGTCCGCGGCCATCCGATGGCAATGATCTTGCTGTCTGCTGGCAAGGCAGAGCAGTCCTTCTGGTGGGATGATGCCGCTACCGGTTTGCGGTGCAAATGTCGCCCTGACTGGTATGACGGCACCACCATTGTGGACCTTAAAACCACAATTGATGCCAGCCCGGCTGGGTTTGCTAAGAGCGTAATTAATTTTAAGTACCATCAGCAGGCTTGCCATTACATGGCTGGCCTCAATGCTGAGCGCTTCATTTTTATTGCCGTTGAGAAATCCTACCCATATGGCGTAGGCGTTTATCAATTGGACGCTGCCGCCATGGCTGCTGGTGAGGCGCTGCGCCGTCAAAACCTACAAACCATTGCCGACTGCCGTGCCATCAACGAATGGCCTGGCTACAGCACTGGCCTTCAATCGCTGAGCTTACCCGGCTGGGCGCTTTCAACCACCCAAACCATTACCTCCGATGACTTCTAGCCTTGCGCTCTGGACACCAGAGCAAACCCAGCTAATTAGCACCACTATTGCGCCAGGCTGCAGCAACGACGAGTTGCGACTGTTTGCCTATGCCTGCCAGCGGACGGGACTTGATCCGTTTAGCAAGCAGATCTACGCCATCAAGCGTGGCGGCAAGATGACCATTCAGGCTGGCATCGACGGTTTAAGAGCCATTGCCGAACGCACTGGCCAGCTTGATGGATCTGAGACGTATTGGTGCGGTGATGATGGCGTCTGGGCTGATGTGTGGCTGAACAGCAAGCCACCCGCTGCAGCTAAGACAGTTTTGCACCGCAAAGGTGCTGCGCATCCTTTTGTCGGTGTTGCTCGCTTTGCGGACTACAACGCTGGCCAAGGCCTGTGGTCCAAGATGCCAGCCGCCATGATTGCAAAATGCAGCGAAGCCCTTGCACTCCGCAAGGCATTCCCTGCTGACATGTCAGGCGTTTACAGCACCGATGAAATGGATCAGGCGGTAGAGACGGTTACCGTAACCGCAGCGCCTGCTGGTGATGCCAAGATCTTTATCGCTGGCAAGGCTGCTATTGCTAAGGCTGATAGCATTGCCAAGCTCACGGAGGTTACTGGCCGTATGGAAGCCCGCAAAGGTGACCTAAGCGATGACCAGTACCAAGAACTGCTAAAGCTGGCGCTGGCGAAGGAAACCGAACTGGTGCCATCTGCATCTGATCCATTTGCTGATGATTGAACCGTATCTAACAACTGAACAACTGGCCGCTAGGTGGGGACTACGGCCAGCAACGATCAAACATCAACGCGCCCGTGGTGTCGGCCCTGAATACATAACGCTATCGCGTATTGCCGTTCCTGCTGGTGTCGCCCGCGTTCGCTATCCCCTAGCACAAGTCTTGGCTTTTGAAGCCGCTAACAACATCACTCCTTTGAACCCATGAGCCTCTACGCATCCGGCATCATTCGCATCATTTCAGACCCACAACTGCGCTCATTTGATAGCGGCAGCATGGTCGCTAATTTTGGTGGTGGCATTATTGAAGGCAAAGATAAAGAAGGCAATTACATCAATAACGCAATTGATGTAGAAATATGGGGTAAATCTGCTGAGGTTGTCGTTGATCGCTGCAAGAAAGGCGACTGCATTATGGTTACAGGTAACATTAAACGCCAAGATTGGGCCGATAAGACCACCGGCGATAAGCGCAGCAAGCATGTGCTAAGCGTGCAGCGGTTTGAGTTTCTGCCGCGTACTGCGCAAAATGAGGAGCCTGCGTTTTGATGAACTGCCCAAACTGTGACACATCTTTCACAAGTGGCAATGGCGAAGTAATGCAATCTCGCGCTGACACCATTGATTCCCACCTAAGGCAACGACGTTGCAAACATTGCAACCATAGAGTTTGGACCCTTGAAGTAGAACTCCCGCCAGATTCTGTGCACTGGAAAATATCTCAAGAAACCTTCCAATCAGTACCTAAACGCAAACCCGGCGCCCTTCGCGTGCAGATCTCATGACTGACCTTTCCCCCGCCGCGCAGGCGGTTTTGGACGCTTACCGCTCGTCACACCTAAGCATCAACAACCTTGCCGCCGCCCTGCGAGCTGCTGCTGATGGGTGCGACCCCGACTGGTTAGCGCTGACCGTTCTTCACCACCTACACTCTATTGCCGACGAACTGCAGGCGCAATGATTGATCCACTGTCAGACTATTTAGCTGCCATTACTAAATTCCCATTGCTAACGGCAGAGCGAGAGATTCAACTAGGCCGCCAGGTGGTGCGGTACATGGAGCTGCGAAATGCGCCAGGGGAGCGCACAAAGCAAGAGCTGCGGCAAATTAAAATTGGCATCCGCGCCCGTGACACAATTGTTAAGTCAAATCTGCGCTTAGTGGTACATGCCGCCAAAAAGTATTCTAATTGCTTAAAGTCTAATAATATGGAGCTTATTGATTTAATTCAAGAGGGAGCATTTGGCTTGCAACGGGCGGCTGAATTATTTGATCCATCCCGTGGCTATAAGTTTTCCACCTATTCTTACTGGTGGATTAGGCAGTCAATATCCCGCGCTATATACAACAATGAACGCTTGGTTAAAATTCCGCAGCGTGTGCTTGATAAATTGTATCAAGCGACTAAAGCAGAGGCTGAGTTTGTCCAAGTCAACGGAAGAACGCCAACGAGAAAAGAACTTGCTGCCATTATTGGTATTACTGCAGAAGAACTGGCTACGCTAGTTAATTACAATGCACCACATGCAAGCTTAAATCAATCATTCACAGATGATGGAAATTGCATTATTGACTTAATCGCAGACCCTAATGTGCCTGATGAAATGATGACTGATGAATATTCAGAGCAGTTACAGCTAGCTTTTTTTTACCTAAATGATGCAGACCGTGAAGTAATTGCCAGAAGATATGGGTTGAATGGAGAAGCGGAAACATTGACTGCAATTGCCCAAGACCGTGGCCTTAGCCGTGAGCGTGTTCGCCAGCAAACAGAAGTAGCCAAAAATAAGTTAAAACTTTTAATGACTAAATAAACGCCGCCACCATGGACGATTTGCCCTGCTTAGAAATTCATTAGCTTCAAGAGCGGCAATATGATTGACGGCTTGCTTTATTAACTGCGACTGATAAGCATTTTGTTTTATTAACGATGCGCAGAGCTTGGCTACCGCATCTCTATCTGAATGATTTAATGCGCTACGGGATTGGCTTTCCAGTTGCAACTGTTCTTCAAGCGTCAATGTCACTACCATCCATTGGCCCCATGCCATTGGCGTTTCTGCAGATGACACATGATAGCCCAAAAATTACATATGATGGCAAGCTTTGGCGTGTTACATATGGCAACATGTTAAAAGAACACAGCCAGAAATGGCAAGCAATGATTATTTACCATCAATTCATGGAGCATCACCGGCATGGCGCAAGTAATGAATCAACGCAATAGCGCGTTCCAGGTCCCAGCATTCGTGGGTTGTCCACCATTCCCACAGTTCTGCATGGCCCTTAAGCCGATTATGAACGGAGCAACATGGCGCTAAATTTTCGCGTGTTGTATGGCCTCCTTTGCATTTTGGTATTATGTGATCTAGCGTTATGTGCTCAAATTGGCCGCCACATATATAGCATCGGCTATTCCATGCTTCGATAATTGATTTACGGAACCGGTGTTTAGTGACTTTGCGGGTGACAAGTTCAGTCTCATCAATGTGATGATCCACATGGCTCCGGCATGATGTATGGAATCACCTCATAGTCGAGGAGGTGAGCACTGGATTGACAAATTTCCTCTAACCTAGCCGCAATGCCGGTGGCTACATCATCTGGTGAATGCGGTGAATCTACTACGATCATGGCGCTTATTTCGACTAGGTAGCGGTTCATGTTGCAGGCTCGCAGGTGATTTCAACACCAGAACTAGCACGGGGGCGCAGCTTAAGCCAGATACCACCTAATGATTTAGGCATTACAATTTTTTCAATTGCAAATCCACCTCCACCTTTGAACTCTTGTTTATAGGTTCCAGTTTGTATGTGCCACCGTTGCTCTATACGTTGTTCTCCTTTATTGTTGATACGATAGCAAGGATGCGCAACGATTGTGCGTTCGTGGTTGTGCCCATTGACAATGACGTCAGCGTCTGGCATGACGCTGGCATAGCGACCGCCGCCTAATGTGCCTTTAGTTATTACGCCGCCCCAGGTGCCATGGTGAAAGCCAAGGGTTAGTCGGCGTATTTTTTCTTGCGCACGTTCCAAGCCTTTTTGATAGAACGTAAACCAGATAAACCCTTGGTAGCGCATGTGCTCGACGGAGCTGCCGTTATCGCGCATGATGCGCACAACATTGCCAAGCGGATCTATTTCGTTGTGGTTGATTATTGCGGTTTCGTGGTTGCCGTCGCTCATCATCACAATATCTTGTTGCCATGGCTTAAGCCATTCGGCAGTTTCATTAAATACAAGATCAAAATAATTGCCGCCTAAGTGCTCTGGGCGGATGTCACCTTTGCTGCCGCGCCTATCTTTTTTACCTTGCATCAAACACATCACATCACCAAAAAACAATGCCTTGCCTTTGCGCTCTTGCATTTCATTTAGATGCTTAGCAAATAACTTGCGGTCGCATTTTGGATTATCTAAATGGATATCAGAAGCAAGAAGAAAATTAAATTGCTCTTTATTGGACGAATAAGGAATCCGCAGTTCTGTTAGCTCAGGGCTATGGCGGATCACTTCAGTCATGCTGGCCTCACCAGTAGTGCCCAGCCGGAGCTGGCACCATCAGGCATCCATCGGCGGTTGAAATTAACCTTGCTGTAGCGTTGGCCCTTGCCGTTGGTGTTGCTTACATAGCCGCCATTCACCAGATCAGCCTCGTTGTTGGGATCGTTGACGATCCAATGGCTGGGGTTAAAGCCAGTCACTACCGACCAATGCCCGCCGCCGCTAGGTGCTGCTATGGGCCCTTTATGCAGCCAACCAACAGGCACTGGCCTACCGGCGCGTAGCTCGGCCTCCAGCAGGCCAGGAGCGGCATTAGTGACCAATCGGGCATCAAGACCCAGTGACCGCAGCGCTTGCACCTGTGCCTGCGCATCAGTGGTGTCGCCGTACTTAGCGCGGACAGCGTTATAAGCATCATCGCTTGCTACCTTGCCGTAAAACTTAGCCACCATGGCGCAACTGCTTGAGAAGCATTCGCGGTAGCCGGTGCCGCTTTTGTTATCGTTTTGGCTTTCAAATGGCACCACCAGCTCAACGCGATCAATCTTGCCACCACCCCATAGCTTGGCTTCTGCTTCACGGCGGCGGCGTAGGCCAGCTTCAACATTGCTGCCGGGGTTGACGTACAGCATTAGCGCCGCTGGCACATCGTCATAGAGCTTTTCGGCTAGGCATTTGCTGATGGTTTCAAATCCAGCTGAACCATAAAAATGCCAACCTAAATTCCAAGCAAACGACACTAGGCAAGATTGCCTATTAGGCGGCAGTTTATTCCAGCCGGGTATTGTTTTGGCCAGCGTCGGCACTACCTTGGTTTCAATCCATGCGGCCAGCATTCTGTCGGCAGCGTCACGGGTAATGGTGTCGCCCCGTTTGACCTTGGCGCCATCGGTCCAGGTTGTAAATCCATAGCCAATAGTCCAAGGGTCGCCACCACTAGCTGGATCTGGATAAGCGTTGGCCTCAAAGCCTTCAAATTCACAGATTAGTTTGACTGCTGCATCGTGGGCCAATGCAGGTTTTACCGGCGGATCACTGCGGAATTTGCTGAGAAAATTGACCTGCTCATCTGGCGCCAATAACTCCCATGCATAATTCCATGCAGCCTGCTGGTGCGGCAGTGGCGGCTGTGTAGTGGCCTTAGCTGCGGCTAGAAAATTACTCACTGGTCACCGCCCAATAGGTTGCGGCGCCGTTTGGCGGCCTCAGCAATTGCTGGCTGCTGCGCTGCCGATGGAAAAAACAAAGCGGTGACGACGTACCAGCGCTCTAGGCAGGCGTTTACTTGGCGTGGACCTGCAATCCAGTTGGGTAACTCGCAGCCACCGATAAATGCAACGCTGAACACAAGCTGGCCAACCAGCATTGCATTTATGCCTGATGCGGCGCCCAGTAGCTGGAGCGGATTCATTGCCGTGCCTCCAATGTGGCTACACGTTGCTCGATCTTGCCTAGGCGGCCAAACAATTCGGTGCGGTCTTCGCGCATTTCACCGCGCATGAGGCTCACCTCACCAGCGATGTGCTCTACGGCAGCGGTAAGGCGTACAACTGCAGAAGCGGCATCGTTGTCACGGCGCAGCATTCCGCCGATGCCGGAAGCGGTAATGCCGATCACGGCACCAGCAGCAGCAGCGAGAACCTCAATCACTGGCGCTGGTAATCGACCTCGCCCTCAGTCTAACCCCAGGGCAGTCCAGCAGCTTTGGTGGGCGCATGTTGCTCATCCAGCTGGGCCTGCAGTGCGGCTTCGATTTCGGCCACCTTCTCAGCGCCGCCAAGTTTTTCTTGTGTCCAACCGATCACTAGTTCTTCAGTGAGATCAGCGAAGGGAATCATTGTTTCAGGATCCGGCTGCTCAAATCCGATGCTGCCGTAGGCGCCAGCATTATAGGTGCCGTCGTTGGCAGAAACCGTGTAATGGGCGGTAAAAACCACGCCATCAACGGTTTGGCGTTCGAGCTGGGCGATTGCCCAGGTAAACACAGTGGTGTTTTCAGATACAGATGCTGGCACGAAACTATTAGTCTGGTACTGTTCTATAGTACAGGAATTTCGTATTCTTGAGTAGTATTGCAATAATGTTTAAAGATAACTTCGCTAGTGTTACCCGCCCATGCGGCCACTTGAGGTACGGGAATCCCTGCTTCTATCCATCGACTGATGGCCGTGTGACGACAGTCATAGGGTCGATAAAGATGCGAAATTACATTAGTTTGTTTAAGTGGTGCAAGTTTTTTACGGAAATAACTTTGAAAAGCAATACGATCCCAAGGAAAAATATAGTCACTGTTACGATCTAGATTATCTAAAATTTTTTGTACTTTATTGTTTAGGGGGACCCAACGTTTTTTATTTGTTTTGGTACTTTGTTTTAGTCCGTGAGTTAATGTATAGTTTCTATGTACTAAAATTTTATTTTCTTTTATATCTTGCCACATTAAAGCCCTAACCTCACCGGTTCGCATTGCCGTTTGTAGCATAAATTCTGTATACCAAGACCAATTTACATCTTGATGTGTGCGTTTTGCAGATAAAGCTGCTAACACTAAACCGACTTCGTTTCGTGGTATAACAATAATTTCTTCATCCTTTTGAGGTGCTTTAGGCATTTTAAAACTGGCGAGCGGATTTTTATTTATTAACGCGACATCTTCTTGTGCTGCCCATTTGTACATTGTTTTTGCGTACATCGCTACACGTCTGGAAGCAAGCACAGGCTTTTCTCCCAGTATCCAGATCATGACCTTCCGTGCTTCGCTGATGTCTTGTACTGGACAACGGGATAACCATTTTGTGGTTTGCCTGTAATCAGATGTAAGGCTAGTGGGACACAGCGAAATTGAACGTTCTTCCAGAAAGGCGTTCCATAATTCTTTGAGTTCTAGTGCCATGGGATTGAGTGGTGTAAAAGCGTTGACTAATCAGCATCAGAAGGCTCTTCCACTGGATCGCCAACATCATCCTGATTGCTCAGGTCAAGGCTGGCTTCGCAGTAGTCCTCCCAGGCGGTGGTGTCAGACATAGAAGTGAAGGTGACTACGCGCTTTCAAGGGCTGCAACTCGATCCTTGAGATCGGCAATCATTGCTTGCTGCTCTTTAATGGCAGCGACAAGCAAAGGAATGACATCCGTGTACTGCAAGCCAAGAGTGCCATCTGAGTCTTGTTGTACGTTGACGGCTTCGGGCAATACAGCTTGAACGTCTTGCGCGATGAGAAATGCTCGACTAACGGTTTCGTCGTCTGTTAGGTATCGACCCGTCACTGCTCGCAGTGAAGATACTTTTTGCGCAGCCTCGGTGATAGGCTCTAGTCCTGTCTTCAACCTTTCGTCCGAGTTGGCAGTCCATGATGTTCCTCCGTTGGTAATGTAAACGCCAGTGCTGCTTTGATTGTAAACAATATATGTGTTCCCACTGTCTGGCCCAACGTTCCAAAACTGTCCGGCTGTTGCGCCATCGTTGCGATGACGTGTTGTGCAAAGTGTGCTGACAGTAGTAAAGGTTGTAAATCCATTGTTTCCAATCCTCATCCTCTCCGTAGGACTAGCCGCGCCATCTGCGGTAGTGGAGAACACTAATCTCGTCGGAAGATCATTAACTCCGGGTGTGCCATCTACATACGCTTCAATATAAGCGCCAGGAGTGGCATAGTCTGTGCCGTCATCTCCTGCAAAAATTAATCCTCCAAGAACATCGCCATTGTTGACGATGGTGTACGAGCCATAGCCAGTATTGCGGCTCTTACTCAGAGTGATATAAGGTCCAGTAGCGCTGGCACCACCAAAGTGAAGACCAAGAAGGCGATCATTGGTACTGCTTACGTTTTGCTGGATATTGGTTCCTCCTCCTGCGCTAGCGCTAGTAGACGTGCCAACTAAGAGCCTGCCGGAGCTGTCGATGCGGGCGCGTTCAGTGGCGTTTGTGTGAAAACTTAAAGGCTGCGCTGCAGTTGTTCTAATTAAAAGTGGATTAATTGTTGCGTCAATAAGGTGAGCAGAAATATCAGCGCGAGCATTTAAACTTAAGTCGCCAGCATTACTTGATGCTCGTATAACTGCATTAGCTGTTGTTGTAGTTGATTGAATACTTCCGGCAACATCAAGAGACACGCTAGGCGTGGTAGTGCCAATCCCTACTCGGCCTGAGGAGTCAATAACGGCTCGTGTTGTATTGCTAGAGTTTCTGAAGTGGATTTCATTAGCATTTGTGGCGTGCGATTCGCC
>Ga0209298_10001301_pt1 | contig 16335 bp, 17 predicted proteins | sample S_140806_EF_Meta_FD_187325 | JGI IMG/M metagenome (GOLD analysis project Ga0209298, IMG submission 187325) | Freshwater microbial communities from Lake Simoncouche, Canada to study carbon cycling - S_140806_EF_MetaG (SPAdes) (version 2) | ecosystem: Environmental > Aquatic > Freshwater > Lake ...
CAATGTCAACGACTCGGTGACCAAGAGCAAGTTCGACAACCTTTATGGTTGCCGCGAATCGCTGGTGGACAGCATCAAGCGCGCCACCGATGTGATGGTGGCCGGCAAGGTCGCTCTGGTGCTCGGTTATGGCGATGTCGGCAAGGGTTCGGCCCAGTCGCTGCGGGGCCTCGGCGCCACGGTGATGGTCGCCGAGATCGACCCGATCTGCGCCCTGCAGGCGGCCATGGAGGGCTACCGCGTCGTGCGTCTTGACGACGTGGTCAAGGATGTGGACATCTTCGTGACCGCCACCGGCAACTTCCAGGTAATCCGCCACGAGCACTTGATCCAGATGAAGGATCAGGCGATCGTCTGCAACATCGGCCACTTTGATAATGAAATCGACGTTGCTTCCTTGAAGCAGTACGCCTGGGACAACATCAAACCCCAGGTGGATCACGTCATTCTTCCCAGCGGCAATCGCCTGCTGTTGCTGGCCGAGGGCAGGCTTGTGAACCTGGGCTGTGGCACCGGCCACCCCAGCTTTGTGATGAGCAACTCCTTCACTAACCAGGTGCTGGCCCAAATCGAATTGTTCACCAAAGGTGCGCAGTACGACAAGCAGGTCTATGTGCTGCCCAAGCACCTTGATGAGATGGTGGCCCGCCTCCACCTCGAGAAGATCGGTGCCAAGCTCACCGAGCTCAGCGCCCAGCAAGCTGAATACATCAATGTGCCGGTGGAGGGTCCCTACAAGCTGGAGCATTACCGGTATTGAGCTGACCAGATTCCAGGCGATATCAGCTAAATCAACTTTTTCGAATGGCGGCACTATGTGTCGCCTTTTTTTCTGCTTTTGTGTTCTCCTGACCTTTAGAAAATAGAAGCTTATGTTCAACTGGATCAGTGCCAGCCGCCGAGCAGAGACCCTTTGCATGGTGTAATGTCCTTACAGATGGTCTGATCTGACGAATATCTGCTGAGTTTTGTGCTCAAGTCTTCGACTCAGCCTGGCCGGATGAGGGCTTTCATTCATCTTAATGCGATTCCACAATCCGTAGGGTAAGCCGAGTCATGCTTGGGAAGATTGGAAGCATGTTCATGGTTAAATCTTTTTTTCAGTTCATTCTTGAACTGCCACCACTTGCGCTTTTCGGACTGATTGTGTAAGTGTTTTTTGGTTTTACGTCATTCTTGATTCGCTCTTGGGGACTGTCCAGGCTCTTGACTCCCATGCCAGCACACTATTATTAATCATGGTTCCCATAAATGGAGATCTAAGTCTTGGCCCTCGATCTTGTGCAAAAGCTCCCCGAGCTGATCGGCTCGGCGGTCGAGGCCAACCCGGCCGCAGGCTATGCCGCCATCTTTGCGGCCATGTTTCTGGAGAACCTGTTCCCACCGATTCCCTCTGAGTTGATCATGCCCCTGGGGGGCTTCTATGTGCGCGGCGGCCAGCTCGCCCTGGTGCCGGTGGTATTGGCCGGGCTGCTGGGCACGGTGCTCGGCGCCCTTCCCTGGTACGGCATCGGGCGGCTGGTGAACGAGCAGCGGCTTGAGCGCTGGTTGGAGCGCCATGGCCGCTGGATCGGCATCAGCCCCCAGGAACTGCAGCGCAGCCACACCTGGTTCAACCGCCATGGCACCGCCCTGGTCTTCTGGGGGCGGCTGATCCCTGGCATCCGCACCCTGATCTCGGTGCCGGCCGGCATCGAGATGATGCCGTTCGTGCCTTTCCTGATCTGGACCACGGCCGGCAGTCTGATCTGGACCCTGCTGTTGACCCTGGCGGGCTACGGGCTTGGTGAGGCCTACACCAACGTGGAGGTGTGGCTTGATCCTGTGGCCAAGGTGATCAAGGTGGTGCTGGTGCTGGCCGTGCTCGGCTTTGGTGTGTGGCTTGGGCTGCGCATCTGGAAGAAGCGGCAGGACAGCCACTGAGGCCTCTTGATCCCGATGCCCGACGACCCAGACGCCGCCGGTCGGGGACCCCCGCTACACCCCCCCCAAAGCAACTCCCGATCAAGAAGGGCGCCCGGTGAAGGGCGTCCCCTGGCGACGTCGTGTCACTTGATGACCCGGCTGCGCGACTGGCACAAGTTCGGCGGGCCTGTTTCGGCGTTCAGGGGCCTTCGCCCCCGACGCCGGTGGGCCCGGGAGTCAGGGCAGCCGGCTGGGCCTTGAGCAGCAACTGGACTGAGGTGATGGGCTTCATCAAGCCCTTTGAGGGCATCGTCAACAAGCTGCTGGCGCTGCTGATCTTGGGCTTGGTGGTGTGGTTCGGGCTTGCGGGTGTGGAAGCGGGGCCGCGACTCCCACTGAAGCGTTTCCGGCGTGGATCGTGACGATCGGGATCATTGCTCTCTGCTTCAAGGCAAGCCCCTGAGCCATAAATGAGGGCTGAATACATTAGATTCTGATTTAATCCAAGATCCAGGCCCATGCAGCCAGATGAGATCCAGAAGTTGGCCGAAGTTGAAGATTCAATGTGGTATTTTAAGGCTCTTAATCGGCGCATGTTGCTGCCATTGGCTGAGCTGGTCAATAGAGAAGCCAGCATTCTTGATGCCGGCTGTGGCACTGGTGGTCTGATTAAGGCCCTGCAAGCATTTGAGCCAAAATGGAAGATTAATGGACTTGATTATTCTCCAGTAGCTTGCGCCTTCGCCCACTCTAAAACTTCCGTGCCGATTAAGCAAGGCTCAATCGAAGAAATACCGTTTCACGACAAACAGTTCGATGCGGTTGTGTGTGCGGATGTAATTAGTCAGATCGGAGATGGAACCATAGCTTTACGTGAATTTGCTCGAGTTCTCAAGCCTGGTGGAATCTTGGTCCTTAATGTGGCTGCCTATCAATGGATGTGGTCTTATCATGATGACATCAACGACACTATTCATCGCTTCCGCCGCAGTGAACTTGTGGCACTTCTCGGCAAAGCTGGCTTCAAAGTAACCCTCAGCAGTTATGCTAATATGTTGGTTTTTCCCCTGATCCTTGCCCAGCGTAAGATTTTTATCCCCGTAAACCCCACTAGTGATGTCAAGCCTTTCAACCCACTGTTAGATTCATTTTGTGGATCAATGGCATCATTGGAATACATGGCACTGCGCAAACGAATCAGATTGCCTGTGGGCAATTCTGTTTTCATCGCTGGCCGCCGGCTTGGCTAGGGTGAATTGGGGCTAGGGAGTGCCCATGGTGTATGCCGAATGACCCTCTTTCGGGGCGATGGAGGGTTCAGGGTTGCTGGGCTTTAGCGGGCATTCACACCCGGTTGGGGAGCCCCCAGGCAAACGGGCCATCAGGCCGCATTTGCCCGGGAGCCAGGGCTTCAGAACGGCACTTCTTCCTCGCTGGGTTCACCGCCGCCGTAGTTGCCGCCGCCGCCAAAACTGCCGCCCCCCTCGGCATCCCGCTTGCTGCCCAGCAGCTCAAGTCGATCTACCCGAATCACGGGCTTGGTGCGCTCCTCGCCGCTGCTGCGGTCGGTCCAGCGGTCGCGTTTGAAGGAGCCGATGATGCCAAGTAAGGAGCCCTTGCGGACATAGTCGGCTGCGACTTGGGCCTGTTTGCCCCAGATCTCGAGGTTGAACCAGTCGGGTTCATCGTCCCGGCTGCGGCGGTTCACCGCCAGGGTGAGGTTGGCGACCATGCTGCCGGACTCGAAGTAACGGACTTCGGGGTCGCGGCCGGCCCGGCCGACGAGGGTGATGGAATTGACGCCCATGGGATAGCTCCTTTGATAAGTGGATTAATGATGCGGCACCCCGGTCGGTGTTGACCAACCCAGGGTTCCGATCCATGAGTGCCACCCACCGTCTCACCGCCCAGCTGTCCTGGGGCCCGTAACTGGCAATCAAGGTGTCTGGGCCTTGCCGCCAAGGGCTCGTCGGGCCTGGCGCCTATGATCCGCCTCCTGCTAGGCCGAACCTTGTGTTCTTTCGTCGCTTCCAGTTTTCCCGCGACATCGGCATTGATCTTGGGACCGCCAACACCCTGATGTACGTGTCCGGCAAGGGCATCGTGCTGCAGGAGCCCTCTGTGGTGGCCATCGATCTGGAGCGCAATGTGCCCTTGGCGGTGGGGGATGAGGCCAAGTTGATGCTGGGTCGCACCCCCGGCAACATCCGGGCCGTTCGGCCCCTGCGCGATGGCGTCATCGCCGACTTCGACGCCGCTGAGCAGATGATCAAGACCTTCATTCAGAAGGGCAACGAGGGTCGGGGGGTGGTGGCTCCCAGGCTCGTGATTGGCATCCCCAGCGGCGTCACCGGTGTGGAACGCCGTGCTGTGCGGGAGGCCGGCTTGGCCGGAGCCCGTCAGGTGCACCTGATCGACGAGCCCGTGGCTGCGGCCATCGGTGCCGGCCTGCCGGTGACCGAGCCCGTTGGCACCATGATGGTGGACATTGGTGGCGGCACCACGGAAGTGGCCGTTCTCAGCTTGGGAGGCACCGTGCTCAGTGAATCGGTGCGGGTGGCTGGCGATGAGCTGAGTGAGGCGATTGGGGTCTACCTCAAAAAGGTGCACAACCTTGTCGTCGGCGAGCGCACCGCTGAAGACATCAAAATTCGCATCGGTTCAGCCTTCCCCGATGACGCCCACGACGAAACATCAATGGACGTCCGTGGTCTGCATCTGTTGTCGGGACTGCCCCGCACCATCAATGTGCGTGCCGGGGACATTCGTGAGGCGATGGCCGAACCGCTCAACGTGATCGTGGAGGCCGTCAAGCGCACCCTGGAGCGCACCCCCCCCGAACTCGCAGCCGACATTGTTGATCGGGGAATCATGCTGGCCGGCGGTGGTGCCATGGTCCGCGGCATCTGTGACCTCATCAGTCACGAGACCGGCATCCTCACCCACGTGGCGGAGGATCCGTTGCTGTGCGTCGTCAATGGCTGCGGCATGGTTCTGGAGGATTACAAGCGACTGGAGAGGGTGCTTGACACCCCTGACTTCGCTCGTCCGGCCAGCTGAATGCCATGCCGGCCTCTCGCTGGCTGCGTCCTGGAGCCACCCGGTCCCTGTTCCAGGTCTGGCCCCTGCTGATCGCTTTGGGCCTGTTGACGTTGGTCCGTCTATCCAAGGGGGCTTTTCTCCTTGACGCCTACGCCCAGCTGAGTCGCCCCTTCTGGCCTGGTACCGCCCAGGCTGAGTGGCTGCGCTCAGCAAGGCGCAGCGAAGACCAGGTGAGGCTGGCCCAGCTTGAAACCGAAAACCAACGTCTGCGAGGTCTGCTGCAACTGCAGACCCTTAGCCCCACCCGCCTTTCCGCCCCGGTCATCTCGAGGGTGCCAGCGGGCTGGTGGCAGCATTTGCTCCTGGGCAAGGGTTCCCTGGACGGTGTGAAGGTGGGACAGGCGGTGCTTGCCCCTGGAGGATTGATCGGCCTGGTCAGCTCTGTCACCCCAATGACGGCCACCGTGACCCTGCTCACCGACCCCTCCAGCCGGGTCGGGGTCTGGGTGTTGCGCAATCGCCACCAAGCCCTGCTCAGCGGCCTGGGCACCAGCCGACCGGTGGTGCGTTTCCTGGAGAAGGATCCCCAAGTGCAACCGGGGGATGTGGTTTTCACCTCCCCGGCGAGCACCCTGGTGCCCGCCAACCTGCCGGTGGGGGTGCTGCAGTCGGTGGATGAACGCGCTGATCCGGCACCCGAGGCCGTGGTGCAGTTGATCGCCCCGGTTGATGCCGTCGATTGGGTCCAGGTTCTGGTGCCCCGATGAACCTCGCGACGCGTCAACCCTGGCTGATGCTCTCGATGCTGGTGGTGCCCCTGCTCACCCTGGCGTCACCGGCCTGGTTGAGGATTGCCGGAATATCACCCGCCTGGGCCCCTCTCTGGCTGCTTCCCTGGGCCCTCGTCGATGGCCAGCTGTCCGGCAGCGTGGCCGGGTTCTGCCTGGGTCTGCTGCTCGATTCGCTGCATCCGGGACCCGTCAGCACCATTCCGGCCCTGCTGCTTCTGGGCTGGTGGTGGGGAAGGCTGGGGTACCAGGGTCCGCCGATCGAACGCAGTTTCAACCTCGCCCTGCTGGCGATGATCGGCACCCTTGGCCTCAATCTCAGCCTGATGGCCCAGTGGGCCTGGCGCAGCTGGTTGGGCTTGAGGGGGCTGCAAGGGGCCTCCGCGGCCCGCCTGGCCCTGCCGGGATGGCATGGGTCTGACCTGGCCCTGGCAGGGGTCCAGGTCCTGCTCAGCCAGCTCCTGCTGGCCGCTCTGTTGGCGCCCGTGTTTTGCTCGTTGCTGCTGCTCTTGTTTCGCCGTCTGCAGACGGCGAGTGGGCGTGGCTGAGCTTCGCGGCCCTGGGCGGCTGGGGTGGTGGCGCAGGACTGGCTTGGCTGGGCTTCCCCTGGTCTTGGGGGCCTTGCTGGCCTCCTGCGCCAGTTCGCCCCCAGCTGAGGCCCCGGCTGCGGGGGGGACGACGCCGCGCCAGCTCAGTGTCTGGACCCTGGATTTGGCGCCCCGTTTCAATGGCTTCATCGGCCAGACCATCCGGGAATGGGAAAGGTCCCATCCGTCGACCAGGGTTCGCTGGACCGACGTGCCCTGGAGCTCGGTGGAACGCAAGCTTTTGGCGGCGGTCTTCGCCCGCACGGCTCCGGATCTGGTGAATCTCAATCCACTGTTCGGCGCCAATCTGGCCAGCAAAGGGGGTTTGCGGGACCTGGGCCCGCTCCTGCCTCCTGGCGCCGCCGACGCCTACCTGCCCAGGATTTGGAAGGCTGCCCGCCAGGACGGTGCCCAGATCGCCGTGCCCTGGTACCTCACCGTGCGGCTCACGTTCGCCAACAGCACCTTGCTCCGTCAGGCGGGTCTACAGGGCCCACCGCGACGCTGGCAGGACGTGCCCGCCTATGCCGAGGCGGTGCGCCGTCGCACCGGCCGTTACGCCCTGTTTGTCACCGTGGTGCCCGATGACTCCGCCGAATTGATGGAGTCGATGGTGCAGATGGGTGTGCAGCTTCTCGATGACCGGCATCGCGCCGCCTTCGACACCCCGGCCGGTCGCCGCGCCTTCGCCTTCTGGACCGATCTCTATCGCCGTGGCCTGCTGCCGAGGGAGGTGTTGAGCCAGGGTTACCGTCGCGCCATCGAGCTTTACCAGGCGGGTGACCTTGCCCAGGTGGCGAGTGGTCCCGATTTTCTCAGCAACCTGCAGACCAATGCGCCTGGCATTGCCGCCGTCACGGCCCCGCACCCGGCATTGGTGGGCCCTGACGGACGGGCCAATGTGGCGATGATGACCCTGGGGATTCCGCGCCGCAGTCCGATGGCCGCTGAAGCCCTCGATTTCGCCCTGTTGCTCACCGATGCCGAGCATCAGCTGGCATTTGCCGAGGAGGCCAGGGTGCTGCCCTCGTCCAGGGTGGCGCTGCAGCGCCTTCAGCAGCGTTTGGCCGCCGAGCAGCCCAAGGGCAGTCGCGAGGCGTTGGTGCATCGGGCTCGCGTGCTTTCCACCTCCACCCTTGAGCAGGGGGAGGTTTTGGTGCCGCCAACCCCGGGGATCAAGCGACTGCAGGCGATTCTTTATACCCAACTGCAAAAGGCGATGTTGGCCCAGGTTTCGAGCGACGACGCCTTGGCGGCAGCTGCAGCGGAATGGAACCAGTACGCCGCGGCGCGCTGGCCTGAAGCCGCCGGGACCCATGGCTTGGGCTCGCCCTAACAGAAAAAGGCATGGCTGCATGTTTGGCAGCAAAATCTTCGCTGGCCCGAATCCCATCTGCCCCAGTGGATCCGGGGGGATGACCCAGGGGAGCGTCAGACGGTAAGGTTGCGATTCTTCATCCGGACGCGTCCGGTCTGTCGCCCATGGCCGTGGAGGATTTTCCCCAGCAGTCACGGATGTCGGAAGGGTCTTACGACGAAGATTCCGAGCTGACCCTCCAGGAGCGGCCGGCGGCTCCCACCCTGCTGGTGGTTGACGATGAACCGGCAGTGCGTCGGGTTCTGGTGATGCGTTTGCAGTTGGCTGGCTACCGGGTGGTCTGCGCGGAGGACGGCGACGAGGCTCTGGAGGTTTTTCACCGCGAGCAGCCTGATCTGGTGGTTCTTGACGTCATGCTGCCCAAGCTGGACGGCTTTGCCGTTTGTCGACGCTTGCGGGCCGAATCCTGTGTGCCGATCATCTTTCTTTCCGCCCTGGACTCAATTTCGGAGCGGGTAGCCGGCCTCGACCTCGGCGCCGATGATTATTTGCCCAAACCTTTCAGCCCCAAGGAATTGGAGGCCCGCATCGCCACCATCCTCAGGCGAGTGGGCCAGGGGTCGGCCGCCAACGAGCCCAGGGAGCCGACCACTGGCACCGGTGTGATGCGTCTGGGGGATCTGGTAGTGGATACCAATCGCCGCCAGGTGACCCGCGATGGCCAACGGATTGCGCTCACTTATACCGAGTTCAGCCTGCTTGAACTGCTTTTCCGTGAACCCGGCCGCGTTGTGCCCCGGGCCGAGATCCTTGAACAACTCTGGGGTTACCCCCCGCGCCGTGCCGCCGATCTGCGGGTTGTTGATGTCTACGTTGCCCGCCTGAGGGGCAAACTTGAGCCCGATCCTCGCAACCCCGAGCTGATCCTCACCGTGCGTGGCACCGGTTATGCCTCCCAGCGGATGGGCGAAGGCAGCTTGGCGGCTGTCAGCTGAGGCGGCAACCTTCCCCCATTCTCCAAACCCCCATGCTCACTGGCCCCGATCTGCTCGCCAAGGTCAAGGAACTCGGTTCTGTGTCCAAGGCGGATCTGGTCCGCGGCTGCGGTTACGGGAGCATCAAAGCGGATGGCTCCGAACTGCTGGATTTTGATGCCTTCAAAAAAGCGCACCACTTGGCGATGCGGGCAGCCAAAGGTGGTGGATCCCCCCTGCCGGTCGAGGCGGTGACCCGCAGGGAGAAAGCCAAGAAACTGGCGGCCCTGGGCCAGGGACCCTATGCCCTTGGTTTTGAGCCCAGCCATCGCAACGCCAGCCTGCAGGTTCAATACGCCGATCTAGCCAATGGCCAGGAAGCGCCCGATGCGGTGGCGGTGGCGGGTCGGGTGATGACCCGTCGGGTGATGGGCAAGCTGGCTTTTTTCACCCTGGCCGACGAAAGCGGCAGCATCCAGCTCTATCTGGATCGGGCCAGCCTGGAGGCCGCCCATCCTGACAACCCGGAGGTATTCAGCCAGCTGACCTCCCTGGTGGATGCGGGCGATTGGATCGGTGTGCACGGCAGTCTCAAACGTACCGATCGCGGTGAGCTTTCGGTCAAGGTGACCAACTGGAACATGCTCAGCAAGTCCCTCCAGCCCCTTCCCGATAAGTGGCATGGTCTGGCAGATATCGAGAAGCGCTACCGCCAGCGCTACCTCGATTTGATTGTTTCGCCCCAGACCCGGGAAACCTTCCGGCGCCGCGCCCGCATCGTCAGCACCATGCGCCGCTGGCTCGACGATCGGGGCTTCCTGGAAATCGAAACACCGGTGCTCCAGACCGAGGCCGGTGGAGCCGATGCCCGTCCCTTCACCACCCACCACAACGCCCTCGACCTGCCCCTCACCCTGCGTATCGCCACCGAACTCCACCTCAAACGACTGGTGGTGGGTGGCTTCGAGCGGGTCTATGAGCTGGGCCGCATCTTCCGTAATGAGGGAATTAGCACCCGCCATAATCCCGAGTTCACCTCGGTGGAGATATACCAAGCCTATGCCGATTACGGCACCATGATGGAGCTCACCGAGCAACTTATTGTGGCGGCGGCCCGCGAGGTGTGCGGCGCTACCCAGATCACCTATCAAGACACCGCCATCGACCTCACGCCCCCCTGGCGGCGGGCCACAATGCACGATCTGGTGCAGCAGGCCACGGGTCTGGATTTCACTGGCTTCGAGGGGGCCGATCCGGCCGAAAGCCGTTCCCGGGCTGCCGCCGCCATGGCCGCGGCGGGCCTGGATGTGCCGGCCGCGGCCGATTCCCTGGGGCGGCTGCTGGTGGAGGCCTTCGAGCAGCGGGTGGAGGAAACGCTGATCCAACCCACCTTCGTGCTCGATTACCCGCTGGAGAATTCCCCCCTGGCCCGGGCCCACCGCAGCAAGCCGGGTCTGGTGGAGCGTTTCGAGCTGTTCATCGTCGGTCGCGAAACCGCCAACGCCTTCAGCGAGCTGATCGACCCACTGGATCAGCGCCGCCGCCTCGAGGCCCAGCAGGAGCGCCGCCGCGCCGGTGACCCCGAGGCCCAGACCGTGGATGAGGATTTCCTCCAGGCCCTGGAGGTTGGCATGCCCCCCACCGGTGGCCTCGGCATTGGCATCGACCGCCTGGTGATGCTGCTCACCGACAGTGCTTCGATTCGAGACGTGATTGCGTTTCCGTTGTTGCGCCCGGAAACGGGACCCATGCAGTGAGATAATGGTGGGTAAGAATGCTTTGTCTCACAGCCCATGAGTGGCGAGCGCGTCGGTTTCCGGTTTCAACACGCCGATGCGGTGGTGAAGCGCAACCCCCAGGGGCGTTCCCGCCGGGGTTGGGTCATGGAGCCTGTTGAACAGACCACCAGTCGAGGCACCAAGATGCCCGCCTATCGCATTCGCTGGAGGGACAGCGAGCGCCCTGAAATTGTGCTGCAGCACATGCTCATTGCCGATCCCGATCCCACCCCACCACCGGAAGGGGTCAGCCTGGTGCCTCCAGCCCCCAAAGCCTGATCCCCTGGTCCGGCTGCTGGTTTGCGATTACTTCTCCAGGTCAGCTCCAGCCGCGTAGTTTGTAAACCACAAGCCCCATCAGTTCCCGCAGGTTTGTAGAAGTGTTGGACAGGGCTCCAGCGCTGGGGAGCACATCATCCAGCAGGCTTGCGGCGGTACCACTACCGGTGCTGGCTTGGTTGACCACCTGGAAATCACAGGCCACCGGCACGATCTTCAGAGCCGTGAGCTGGCGAAAGGTGGCCACCGACCGGGGCAGGTGCCTGGCACTGGTGACGAGCAACACCGACTGCCAGTTGCGGGCCGTCGCGATGGTTTGCAGGGCCCGGGCCTCCTCCGCAGTATTGCGGGCCTGGTCGCTCATCAGGATGCGGTCGGCTTCCACCCCCAGCCAACGGGCCAAGGTTGCTGCCGATTGGGCCTCCGGGGGGGCTGGATCCTGGCCCCGCAGGCTCACGACTCCTCCAGAGACCAGCAGCCACTGGGCCTTGTTCTCCCGCATCAGTTGCACCCCCGTCAGCAAGCGATCGCCGGCATCAGCGATCTCGACCCCCCGACGGGGAGGTAGGGGCGCCAAGACTCCGCCCCCAAGCACAAGCACCGCATCGGCTTTGGGGAGGATGGGGGGCACCAGGGCCAGGGCCCTTTGCTCGATCTGCCGTTGCATCGACCGGCTCACCCATGGCATTGAGGCCACCCAAAGCAACAGCAGTGCCGCTGCCGACACCCAGGGACTCCAGCGCCGTTGCCGACCCAGCAGGGCAGCAAATTGCAGCAGCAGGGCCAGACTCAGGGGATAGAAGAAAGTGGGCAGCAGTTTGGCCAGCAAGAAGTCCATCGCTGCTTTGTCAGCGCTGCATCTTGCGACGCAGCTCCTGGAGGTCCTGGTGGGTTTCGAAAGCGGTCCAATCGGATTCCAGATCGGCCTGGGGGGTGGATTTCGGCTTCGCCTGGCTTGCGGCCTTGCCGTCGCCTGGGGGGGAGGTTGACGCCTGGCCAGGGCCCCCGGCGCTCGCTGGGGCCATGTTGCGCAATTCCAGGTCGATGGCACTGAAGCGCTGGCCCACCTCCGCCAGGGTCTCCCAGCGACAGCGTCCCTGTTCCATCAATTCGTTGATGTGGGCCTCAGCCCGATCGGCCAGGGCGTCGGCGCCGGCGCTGCGGGCCCGCCGTACCCGCTCTTGCCAGGCTCGGATTTCACTGGCCAGCCGCAATAGGCCCTGGCGTTGCAATTCTGCCTCCTGTTTCAGATCAAGACACTGACGCCGCAGGCTTTGCTGGCGTTCGCGGGCCTGTTGCTCGGCCAAGAGGGCTTCCTGTTGGGGATTGGACTTGAGAAAGGATTCGAGTTGCCGATCCAGGCGGGCTTCCAATTCCTCAAGCCAATTGCTGCTGCCGCTCATGGGTGCTGGGTGGCGGGGGCGCGGGTGATCAGGGGCGCTTCGATTTCTTGCTGCAAGGGAGTGATGGCAGCCTCGCGGGAGCGCAGCAACAGCTGGGTGAGGCGGGCGATGGCGCCTTCGCCCAAGTCTTGCCCAGAGATGCGATCGAAGGCTTGGCGGTAGAGCTCCTCCAGCTCTTCGATCAGTCCCTCCCGCAGCGAGCGCATCGCCTGGCGCTGGTCCTCACGGCTCATGGCTGACTTCGCTGCAGGGTTGGATGGGCATGGTTGCAGTGCTGCTTAGGTTACTGCAACTGGCTTTGGACCATTAGGTGGAGCGACAGGTCATCGTCGCCGTCGCTCCAGCGCCCCAAGGGAAGCCAACCCGCCTCTGCCGCCAGGGCGAGGAAGGCTTTAGGGGTGTACTTAACGCTGTATTCGGTGATCAGGGGCTCGCCGGCGCTAAAGCTCCAGCGCCGGCCGGCCAGATCCACGATCTGGTTGCGGCGGCTGACCAAGGCCATGGCGATGCGGCTGGCGGTTGGCTGCCAGTGGGCCTGGTAACGGAAGCCGGCAGGGTCGAAGTTGCCAGCCAGCTCGCGGTTGAGACGGCGCAGCAGATTGAAGGCGAAGGCTGCTGAAACTCCGGCGGCATCGTCGTAGGCCGCCTCCAGGCGGGCCGCTTCTCGGGGCTGGTCGATGCCGATCAATAGCCGGCTGCCTGGGCCCAGAAGCTTGGCAAAGTGGGTTAACAGCAATCGGGCCTGGGGCCGATCGAAGTTGCCCAGGGAGCTGCCTGGGTAGAAGCCCACCCGCGGCCGATCTTCCAGCAGGGGATGGCGGGGCAGATGGTCGATGTTGGCGTAATCGCAGCAGATGCCCAGCACCGGCACGTCCCGATGCCGCGCCTTCAGGGCCCGGCAGGCCGGCGCCAGGTGGTCGGCGCTGATGTCGAGGGCCACGTAGGCGGCCGGTCTCAGGGTCTTGAGCAGGGGCCCCACTTTGCGGAGATTGCCCGCACCGAATTCGACCAGAACCGGTTGTTTGTCGATGCCTTGGCAAAGGGCCTGGGCCATTTCCCCGGCCCGTTCTTCAAGCAGCTTGGTTTCGTTGCGCGTCAGGCTGTATTCGGGTTGTTCGCAGATGCGCTCGAACAACTGCGAACCCTCAGCGTCATAAAGAAACCAGGCTGGAAGCTGACGGGGGTGGCGAGACAAACCTTCTATCACCAACCTTTCCATGTCAGCCACGGCGGGATGGAGATCAATCAGCTCGGGCCCATCCGACTCGGGGCCCCCCTCGCTTTTGGCTGTGCCCGTGGGGGCCGCTAAAGGCAGGATCATGGCTGGCTGCCTTGTTGGGCCAGTCGTATGCCAGAGGCCATCCAGCGGCTCGCAGGTGGGAAGAAGTTGCGGTACGTGCGCCGCCGGGGACCAGAATGGCACTTCGGTGTCATGTAGCCACTGCCTCGCAGTACAAACTGGGAGCACATGAATTTGCCGTTGTATTCACCCACCGCACCAGGGGCTGGTGTAAATCCTGGATAGGGACTGTACGGGCTGCCGGTCCATTGCCACAACACCCCAAAGGCCTGGCCCAGGTCGGGACCGAATCGTTCGCAGGCCACCTCCCATTCGGCCTCGCTGGCAAGGCGCTTGCCACACCAGCGGGCATAGGCATCGGCCTCAAACCAGCTCAGATGGCGCACGGGGGCATGAGCTTGGCGGGGCTGGCGCCCCGCCAGGGTGAACTCGTCGTCTTCAAGCCAGTAGCAGGGACCTTGCCATTGGCGTGCCTGGCATATCGCCCACCCCTCGCTCATCCAGAGGTCGGGGCGGTGGTAGCCGCCGTCGGCCTGGAAGGCGGCGAATTCGGCGTTCGTCACCAGTTGATCGGCGATGGCGAAGGGTTCCAGCCAGACCCGGTGGCGAGGCGCTTCGTTATCAAAATGGAATTCATCCAAATGCAAGCCCTCTCCCCCGTGGCCGATCGCCACCAGGCCTCCTGGGTGCTCCAACCAACCTGGGCGGTCCCTGGGCACTGACGTGCGCCAGCCGGCCCCAAAGTCGGCTTCCGGCCCTGCTGCCGCGGGGCGATAGGTGGGCTCGCAGGGGCTGCGGCTGAAGCCGTCGAGCAGGTCCATCAGCAGCAGTTCCTGGTGCTGCTGCTCGTGCTGCAGGCCCAGTTGCACCAGCTCCTCCAGGGCCCTTGCCCCTGCGGCCGGGCGCTGCGATTGGCCCTCCAGCAGTTGGGCCAGCCCGTCGTCGACCCGTCGACGCCAGTCCAGAATTGCGTCCAAGCCTGGCCGGGTCAGCAGACCCCTCTGGGGGCGCGGATGGCGGGAGCCGGCGGCCTCGTAATAGGAATTGAACAGATGGCCCCAAAGGGGATCGAGGCCGGGCCACCCTTCAAGGTGGGGCGTCAGAACAAAACAATCAAAGAACCAGTTCGTGTGGGCCAGGTGCCACTTGGGGGGACTGGCGTCCGGCATGCCCTGCAGGCACAGGTCCTCCGGCTCCAAGGGGGCCAGCAGCTGCTCGCTTTCCTGGCGGATGGTGCGCCAGCGGTGGTTGCTGGAGAGGTCTACGGGCGGGCCACCATCTATCCCACACCCTAAGCAGACGCCGCACCCCGGCCCCTGGTCGTCGGGGCGGGATCCCGTCGACAGCGGGCCCCCCTTACCATCACCTCGCGATCGACACTGTCTGCCCCCATCCACCGCCATGGCCGGCATCACTGATGGTTTCACGGGCGCCGTGGGCCGTACCCCCTTGATCCGGTTGCGGGCCCTTAGCGAGCTCACCGGTTGCGACATTCTCGGCAAGGCCGAATTCATGAACCCTGGGGGCTCCGTCAAGGATCGGGCTGCCCTGGGCATCCTGCAGGCGGCCGAGGCCAATGGCCAGCTGCATCCAGGTGGCACCGTGGTGGAAGGCACGGCCGGCAATACGGGGATCGGGTTGGCCCACCTCTGCAATGCCCGCGGTTATCGCTGTCTGATCGTTATCCCTGAGACCCAGTCAGCCGAAAAGATCGCCCAACTGCGCATCCTGGGGGCGGAGGTCCGTACGGTGCCCGCTGTCCCCTATGCCAATCCCGACAACTACGTCAAGCTTTCGGGCCGTATTGCCGCCGAAACCCCTGGCGCTGTTTGGGCCAATCAATTCGACAACCTCGCCAACCGTCAGGCCCACTTCGACAGCACCGGCCCTGAGATCTGGGAACAATGCGAAGGCCAGGTGGATGCCTGGGTTTCGGCGACTGGCACGGGGGGCACCTATGCAGGCGTCGCCCTTTTTCTCAAGGAGCGGCGCCCAAGCCTGCGGTGCGTCTTGGCCGATCCCTACGGCAGTGCCCTGTACCAATGGGCGACCAGCGGCGAGTTGCGTTCCGAGGGCAGCTCGGTCACCGAGGGCATCGGCAACAGTCGCGTCACCGCCAACTTGGCAGGAGCGCCGATCGATGACGCCGTGCGCATCGACGATCCCGATGCCCTGCGCACGATTTACGAGCTGCTCTGGCAGGAGGGCCTTTACATGGGAGGCTCGGTGGGCATCAACGTGGCTGCGGCCGTTGAGACCGCCCGCCGTCTCGGACCTGGCCACCGCATCGTCACCGTGCTTTGCGACAGCGGCGACCGTTATCGCTCCCGTCTCTACGACCGGGCTTGGCTGACCAGTAAGGGCTTGGAGATGCCTCGCAAACCCGACCCGGAGCCCGAGCAATGACGACCGGTGACCCTGGTTCACTCATCGGCGGCCGTTATCGCCTCGAACGGCTGCTTTCGGAAGCCCCGGGGCCCCAGGGGAGCCTCTGGCTCGGCACGGACAGCCTGGCAGCGGAGGCCCCTGTGGTGTTGCGCCGGGTCGGAGCGGAGCGGGACCAAGAGCGGGTTCGCCAGCTTTGGACCCGACTGCAAGGGGTGCTCCATCCCCAGGTACCCCGCTTTGGGGCGGCGATTGAGGCCGAGGGCTCCCTTTGGTTGGTGCGCGAATGGCAGGGGGGCCGCACCTACGGCCAGCTGCTGGCTGCCCGCCGCGACCGTCAATTGGTCTTCGGTGCTGGCGAGGTGTTGCTGCTGTTGCGTCAGCTCCTGCCCGTACTGGTAGTGCTGCATGGCCAGGAACTGATCCATGGGGATCTCACCCCCGCCAATTTGCTGCGCCGCGATCGTGATGGCCAGCCGGTGCTGCTGGATTTCGGTCTGTTGAGGGGTCTGGCTGAGGCGGCAGATCCCGGCGGGGCCACCCCAGGCTATGCCCCGCCCGAGCAGCTGGCGGGCG
>Ga0209298_10001303_pt1 | contig 16326 bp, 31 predicted proteins | sample S_140806_EF_Meta_FD_187325 | JGI IMG/M metagenome (GOLD analysis project Ga0209298, IMG submission 187325) | Freshwater microbial communities from Lake Simoncouche, Canada to study carbon cycling - S_140806_EF_MetaG (SPAdes) (version 2) | ecosystem: Environmental > Aquatic > Freshwater > Lake ...
TCATATTATTAGTTTACTCCTTCTTGTATTCATCTAAATGTATAGACACCTCTTGATAAGTTTTGTTCATTTTATTTTTCTTTGTTTTTTGAACATATGTCCAATCATTTAACATAAAATCTTCTATTACTATTATAGGGTAAGTTTTGTTTATATGCAATTTTATTTTTTCTTTGTATTGTTTTCTATCTCCGATTTGGCATACAGGAGATGTGCCCCAATTAGGGTCATACATCCATAAGTTATTATTATACTCAAAAACACAAACTGCATGACCAAGGATTGCTTCTTTGTCATCTTTATAACCAAATGTAAAACCGTAAACACTATTCCAAGTATCAGAACTACTTATTAAAAGAAGATTACATCTAGAGGCATATATCATTGAATCAACAAAACAAGAATTGGGAAGATTTGTTATTGAATTATATTTCTTTAATTCAAAACCAATTTTTAAACAGGAGACCCAAGATACGATTAATGCAAGCCCAACTAGTATTGTTTTCGATTTCCAATTCCAAAATTTATTTAATTTGTTTATCATCCAATCTGTATGTAACTTCAATAGTTTTATTTTTTTTATTTAAAACTTTAAAAGCCGCTTGAGATTCTTTCTTAATATCTTCATCACTGACAATCCAAAACTTGCAAATTGCTTCTGGTTCAATTGCTCCTTGAATTAACTCGCATCTTGGAGCATTTCCTTCGAGATAATAAAATGCACAATTTTCGCAATCTATTCCTTGGTCTTTAAATGGATTTTGAGCTGCACTTGCATAAGCTATTCCATTCGCTCCCATTCCGCGATCAAAATAACCATAAGTATTTAAATTAACAATAATCTTTAAATAAAGATCTTTTTGTCTTTCGTTTAACTTTGGAAAGATAAGCCCTTCGTTTGGCATAAGATTATTTCTTTTTTAAACTTTGACAATGTGCTTTTTGTGAAAAGCCTTTTGGATTATTGCAGTCTATACTATCTTTATATTCTTTGCTCCATTTTGCTTCGCTAATTTTTTGAAGTTGTATTTCTGTTTTACCAAGCATGTCTCCCATTTTCCAAGTTGAACCATTGTTTGTGCATTCATATATAACTGCATAACCCATATCTTGAGGAAGATCACGAATTTCTTTAACGACTCCTTCGCTACCATAATGTTTGCACATAGAGTTAATATTTTTAACTTTATCTCCAACTTTAAACATAGAAGAGGCTTGATTTTGATTTAAATTTGGATTTTGTTGATCTTCCATTTTTTCTTCTTTTGATGGATACATAATGTAATCATAAATTGTAGCCATATAATCGTCAAGAATTGCTAATTTATTTTGAATCCAAGGTTCTAATATATCGTCTGCAACTTCTGGATCAGATATTGCTTCAAGAAGCTGTTCTGCTTTATCTACGATTGCTGACAATTGACTTTCACTCATTTCAAGAGCCTCCATATCATGGTCATCCATTGTTTCTACTTCATTTAAAGTTGGATCTTCTTGAATAAATTGATTTTGATCAAATTCTGTTTCTCCATCCCAGTTGTAATCTTGATTAGTATAGTCATCTGCTTGAGCTTTTTTAAGTGCTTCTTGACTTGGACGATCTGGGGATCCTGGTTTTGCTGGGCGATAATTTTTACCCATTCTTTTTTTCTTTTGTTGAATGTTGTACCAAAGTCCTTTATTTTTACCTTGAACTTCTGCTTCTAAAGTTATTTCTTCTTCGCTTCCAGTAATTTTACTTACTGGTTTTGCACTCCACATTTTGCAACTCCAATAATTAGCTTTCCATTTTGGGCCAGGATTTGAACAGCCATGTCTTGCTCTATAAGATTTACGTCTTTCTGGATTGTCTCTTTTGATAGACATATTTGGATCGCCGAAAGTAACTTTTACAATATTGCCTTTTTCATTCTTTACATAAACACCGAATTTTTTTTTGCTACCAGAAGGTAACCTAAAAGGTTTATTAAGTGGTGCTTTGCCTTTTTTAGTGGCTTGAATATCGCTGGTAAAATCAATTTCTAGTTTTTTCATAAATTATTCTACGTAATAAAATAAAGATACTGCGTCTGTTGCTGTAGACCAAATAGCTATACTGCCATCAACTTTAATTGAGCAAGGAAAAGCTGCGTTTCCTCCTGCTACGTTCATAATTACTGCTCCGCTACCATTATTTTGTCTTAATGTTGTATTTGCGTGAGAATTTGCTCCAAGCAAATAAATTGATTTTCCAGCTCCTGGAGCAGCCAACAAAACTCCAGCCGTTAATATATTTGCTACTGAAGCTTGCGCTTCAAAACCATCTTCTCTAAAATATCTTGCCATATTATTTATTACACCTTTAAGTTCTATCTATATAATAAAAAAGTGAAGAAGGTTGACTGCTTGCTGCGTAAACAAGAGTATTTTCTTTTACTTTTATTGTAGATGGAAAATTTGCTGATCCACTTCCAAGGTGTACTATAGTTGCTCCAGAGCCAGTGCCTTCGAGATATCTTTGAGTGGCAAAACATGATGCTCCAAGAAGATATAAACTATATCCTGATCCTGGAGTATTTATAATCATTCCAGAAGTTTGACTACTAGCTACTAAAGCTTCTCCTTCGAATCCATTTTCTCTATAATATCTTGACATAGTATGTATTACACCTTTTATTTAGTATTGTCTAATTCTTCAAACTTCTCAATAATATAAGCTAAAATATCATTTCTCATAATATCTTCTCGCCCAAATTTAAATGTACAAATACCTTTTTTAAAACTCTTATCATCATTAAAAAGATTATATATCCTGTCGAATCCGCTATTTCTGATGTCTGCTTGTCTAATATCTCCAATTAATATTAATTTACTAAATTTACCCATTCTAGTAGTAATTAATAATAAATCATGAATACTTAAATTTTGTGCTTCATCACATATAATATAACTAGCATTAATACTAAGTCCACGTAAAAATCCTACTGGTAATCCTTTAACTCTTTCTTGTTTTAATAGCATGTCTACTTGGTTTTTTGGTAGTAGTTCGTGCAATTTATCCATTAATGGTTGAAGATAAGGATCAAGTTTACTATGAAGATCTCCTTTAAGAAATCCAAGATTATGAGATGAACTTTCTACTGGATTACGAATATAAAATATCTCACCAATTTTTTTCTGATTTATAGCGTTTAAAGCTGCGTATACGCTAAGTAAACTTTTTGCTGTTCCTGCTGGACCTTTGCAAAATACCATTTTAGTATTCTTATCTTGAAGTAATTGAATAAACTTCTTTTGATTATCTGTCCATTGTAATTCGCGGATATTCAAAAAACCTTCAATTTTATCTCTTTGAGGAACTGGAGTTGACTTGTCTTCTTTTTGTTTATTTTTTTTAGACATCTTACTTACTGTAAATAATTACACCCCTATTGTCTTATTTTATAATTAATTTAAATAAAATTAAAATTTTATTAAATTAAAGAAAAACCTTCTTTAAAATTCAAATCTAAAGAAAATGAATTAACAGCTTTGCCTTCGTCAAATCTTTTAATAAAGTTTGATCCAATTTTTGGCATAACTGCAGTATATTCTTTATTTTTAATTTTAATATTAACATGAGAAGGAAGTACTGAAATGCTAGTAACTTTACCTTTCATATTCTTTTTGATTGCTCTAGCGATTGCACAATTTTGAGGATTAGATTTTTCTCCTTCAAAAATGTTTCTTTCTGTTATGTTTATTGTTTTATTCACTTTTTCTTTCCTCTACTTTGTAATCATAATTATCACTATCTTCAGTAACCCACTTGGGGCTATTTTCAGAAGTATAAATATGACTGTTTATTTTTCTTTGCAAAACCAATTCATTTGGTTTTGTTGCGAAACTTGGATCAAAAACTTTTATTCTATTATTTGGTTGAATAGCAAAATTACCATTATCAAGTTTTATAACATGACCAGCTTTATGTTGATCTGGTTTTTGACTAAAACCAAAATTCAATTCATTATAATCGCTATGGGCCCAATCAAAGGTAAATAAATAACGACCCATGTATTCTTTTCCACTTCTTCCAGTATACTTAACTATTTTATTTTCTAACAAGTAAAAAGTTGTTACAGATATATGATAACTAAAACTATCCCAAAGCTCCAATTCATCTAATTCCATATCTGGTGCGTCCTCTTTGGAGCAAAATGCACTAATAGGAGCATGCCACCAAATTCCACCATCTTCCATAAGAAAATTAAAAAGAGGAACTTGACTAGGAAGACTTGTAACACCAAAAATTAAACATTTATATTTTTTATCGAAATTATCCTCTTGATTTCTCAAGTAATTTCCTCGAACATAACATTCGATGGGCGGAATGTTTGCGTTAAGATAAGCCATCGCTTAGAGTTACACTATATTACAAATTATTTACTTTTCCAGTTATTTCCTATTCCAAGACCATTTTGAACTGGCGGAACAGAAATATAAACCTTGGGCGCTGGTAAAATTGCGCTATTTGTATTTTTATCAAGTATTGTTAATTGTTGTTTTTGCTCCACAATCGGCGCTATCGATTTACTAGTTTTATTTTTATGACCTAAGAAGTAAAATAAGGTACCAAGGATAGCTATTGATGATATTGTTTTGTAATTAATTTTCATATTACTGGATATTACACATAGCGGCAATGTTATAAGAAGAGTATATTATAAAGACTTATATAATAAAATAGCCCAGCGGAAATTTTGACCTTTAAGGATATTTTATCTTATTGAATTTTAATAGATTTTAAGAAAATGGTAGGGGTACATATAGATAAGATAAGAGATATAGTTTATATATATTTAAATAAAAGGATAAATAGATAATAGTTATAAATAATGTGGAGATTGAAGATAGTACCCCCGCGTGTGAATTTGAAATTAGGATTGGTTAATCTTTTCAAAAATGCCATACCCATATAAGAAATCAAAACAAGGATGGTGCTCACTCCCCTTTATCTTAAAGAAATAAACAGAATAAAATAGGGTAGGGGTATATGGATATCTGTAAGTTGTTGACTATCAATGAAATTTAAATGATAAAAATCTCTTGTGCTTTTTCTATTCTGTGATAGATTAACTCTATGAAGAAAAAACTAAGTAAATACGAACAACTGATTGCCAACCTCAACAAGGCTAGCCAAGACCTTAAGGATGCCTCTACCAAGGCCATCGCTATTCTTGACGCTCACGCCAACAAGGTGGAAGCTATCCATCAGGAAGCGATGACTAAATGAATATCGATAGTCTCATCTTCACCCTTACCATTGGAAGCATTCTCGTGGGCATCTATGGTATGGCAACAGCTAAAAAATAATAGTTGACGAAATATAAACAAAAAGGCAATATACAACCTATGAAACAAAACCTCAAAATCAGTTACCAAACCTTCGGCGAAAACAATGCTTACCTTCTCGAAGGTAGCATTAAACAAATCAATCACTTCTTCAATAGTATCTATAATTGGGAAGGAACTAACGGCAAGTTGCACGATATGGGCAACGGCAAAGCGTTTTACTTCTACGCTCATCCAGATGATGTGATGCACGCTCTTACCAAGGTTGCGTTGCATAGCTTGGTCAATAAGATTAACGCTAAGGGACGCAAGGGTGGACTGCTTGACCTTGCCAAGGCCAAAGCACAGAGCATCGTGGATGCTATGGGTCAGACTTGTTTCCTATGGGGTGCAAGTAGCTCCGAGGGATACAGCCTTGGAACTATCAGTGCAGAGAAACCCTCTGACTACTGCGGTGCAGTCAGCAACGGAAGGGACTAATAGTATGACAGCAGAACTATTCATCGTAGCATTAACAATCCTTGGCGAAGCTAGGGGTGAAACCTTTGAGGGTATGGCTGGCGTTGCTAGTGTTATACAAACACGCACCATAGAGCGTAAGCAAACGCCTAGCCAAGTGTGCCTGTCACCTAAACAATTCAGCTTCTGGAATGGTGGAGTAAGTGAAGCTACCAAGAAGAAGCTACTGGCAACAGCACAAGGTAAGAACGCTCTATACCTTGCTGATCTAGTCGTCCATAAACAGATGCCAGACATCGTGAGGGGTGCAAACCATTACCACGCCATCAGCGTCGCTCCTAGATGGGCTAGAGATGCAAGGCTAGTGGCTACAATACGCAACCACAAGTTTTATAAGTTGTAAGTAGCTGAATACCAACGACTTGCGAGCGCAGGGACGCACCTTATGTAAGTCCTTTATAATCAGATACTTGCAAAGATTCTCGATCTTCTGACAAAACCTGAATGAACGCAAAATATCAGGCCTGATCTTGCAACAAAACCTGATGGAACGCTAAAAATCTAAACCCTTGACTATCAACTACTTACAGAAGCTTCCTCCCTTGCGCTGTAACTCGTTGATGGTGAACGAGATTTAAATGAAAAAATATCTTGCAAAATTTCTAAAATGTGATAAATTAAGAGTATGAAAAGAAAAACAAAATTAGAAATCCTCCTCGGAAATTTAGACAAAGCTTCGGCTGACCTCAAAAAAGCCGTTGAAGAATCCCAAAAGAGACTCGATGAAAGTTTCTCGAAATATGAACACAAAGTTGAAGTTGCTCATCATAACTCTATGACAATCAACGAAAAACAAATTAAAGAAATAATTTGACTTTTGGAAGAATTGTGGTAAACTATATACATAAGATAAAAGATAACAAATAACAAAGAAAGAAAAAAATAAAATGACACATAGAATGATAAACTGGAATTTTCAACGAAAACAAATGCGTGAAAATATGCGAAAAAATATGAATGCTTCTGAAGAAGTAATCATTACTAACTCTAACAATACACCAACTTACTTTGGTGAAATATACCTTTACGAAGGAACTCTAGTAAAAGTTTCTTATAAAACTTCTGCAAATACTGCGGTTGTAACCTTCCTAGAAGGTAAAGATAAAGATAAGGTTGGAACTATCAACCTAAACAATGCTAAACTAATAAAGGAAAATAAATAAAATGAATAAAGATAATAAAAAACAACTAACTTCCCAAGAATGGGAAATTCAACGTTGGGAAAATAACAACAAGAAATGGGCTAGACTCAAAAAGAGTTGGTCTGATTGGAAAAAGAATAATCCTGAAAAGGCTAAAGCTCACGCCTTACTAAAGGCAAAACTTAATGGGAAAAGTCCTAAGTCGTTGTAAATCAACGAAATTTAACAGCTTGACAAAATAGGAAAGTGTGATAGATTAAAGATATGACATACGAAAAAAGAAAACAAAAAGAAATCGCAATTCAACAAGCCAACAGAGCTGAAAAAGCTAGGCTTACAGCAGAAAAGGCTGAACTTTTCAAAAGTCTCAACATTCAGATTGGTGACTTCATCGAAATAACAACCTCGAAAGGTAGTGAAGTTTTGTTCGTGGAAGATTCTGCGAATACTTACGACACTTTGCCTTTCCTCAAAAACATTCTTTTCCTCTCATTCAGAGGAATCAATGGTGCTGGCATCGTTGGGATGACTTGTCTCCTCGATTTTGTGGAAGTTAAAAAAGTAAAAGGAAGCATCGCACTTCTACAAGAAGTTGAACAAGCGATGAAAGTTTCAAACCGAATCTTTCAAAGCTATAACGAAGCTGGAAGCTACAAAGGAGACTAATGAAAAAAATCCTTTTCAAATTAAATAAAAAAACTTATAGACTCGCTGTGAAAAATGGTGAGAAAAAAAACTTTTTACGAGAGAGATTTTTTTACTACATCTCTAAATACGCTTTGGAAGCTCGCTTTTTTCTTTATGGTTTTTGACTAATTATAAGTCGCTCACTATCAACGACTTACACACGCAGGGAGCCCCCCCGCGCAAGTCCTTGACTATCAACGACTTACAAATGATGATTTTCAACACAAAACTGAATGAAAGCAAAAGATCAGAAGCATCTGAAAGGATTATCCTATTTACTATTTAGTATTAGCTATTCTACTATTTAATTTTTCTGAAAATAAATGTTGATCTAAAAATAATCTGTGATACATTTAACTTATGACAAATCAAATCACATCCCTAGCGACGGAAACCTGCGAGGAAGTTTATGCGGACGCCAACGCGTTCTTTGACTACATCAATTCCAACGATGTGGTTAATGCAATGCTCGATGCGTTGTCTGGAGTTTATAGCTCCAGCGAAACTATCGTGGAGGTCAAATAATATGGACTACAAAGCTTCTCTCAAGGAGTGGATGGCTCAACATATGTTGGGCTCGCAGGATGTGCGTGACATCCTTAACCAGATGCGTGAGGATGATCGCCTCGCTCGTTCTCAATCTGAAACATCCAATGAGCCAGACGACTCTATGGATGGCGACTTCGACTCTGCTATGGCTTCTGCTGGCCACGGCACTGATGAGGATTACAATGGCGGCTGCTACCAGATGGAAGACTTCGGTTGGGCTGGCGACGAAAATCTCTGTGGAGAATAATATATGATTGATATATTCGATGACGAAAAAACATTAAAAATCTGGGCAAAAAAAATGTTGGATGATCAAGCTATGGAGCGAGCTTTAGAAACTCAAGCAGAACTTGATTCTGACCATATGCGTGATATGGGAGACCTTTAGTAAGTTGTTGACAGTAAACGACTTACGCGCGCAGGGAATCTGCCGATGTAAATCCTTGATAATCAAAGACTTACACCAGCAAGTTTTTTACATAGAAGCTCGCCAACCTTCGAACACTTCGTCAATCTCTCTCTGCTTTTCTACAAAACTTTTGTTTGTGTCGAGTGGAGGATTATCGTTATCGCTCCAAGGATAAAAAGATTCTAGATTTTCGTTTAAGAGTTTTTCGATTTTCATTTTAGTATGTTATGAATAGTGATAAGAATATGCCGATTATAATTAAAAAGATTAATGTCATCTAGACATCTTAATGCTTTTTATAGTCGATTGCAAACTCATTTTTGTCCCAACACTTGCGACAATCACCGCACTTGTTACCTTGTTTGGAGCTTGGGCAATTAAAGTTTCCTAACTTACTTGCACCGCTAACGCACAAACCTAAACGCTGTGCAATTCCTACGGGTGCGGGGCCATCCATCATAAGAGCAGACAAACGGATGGTAAGATTACTAGGCACTTCTCCACCTTGTTCGATATAGGTTGAGACAAAAGCATATTCACGAGTTGGAAGCCAAAAAGAAATGTGAGGAAGATTCTTTGCAATCTTCACAATCTTTTCAATATGCCAAACACCTTGCAAGTCTCCTGAATCGTGCCACCTGAAATGCGGATTCTTAACCTTGCCGATTAAATAAGTCATAGCATCTACCCACAAATCGTTAGTAAGAGAAGCAAAACGCTTTTCCATAGCTTTCTGAACATTAGGGAAAACATAACGCCCCTTGAGAGCATAGCAAAAAGCACAAATGCTTCCTACAACATTCCGCATTTTCTGCCCGATAAGACAACGCTTGGCAGGAGTTGAATAAGCATATCCAGGCATCTTCGAAGGTTTTGAGAGTGTGCCAACAATCTCTTCGGCTTGTTTTTTGTTTTTGAACATAGAATTAGATTAACACTTTTTTTTCTTGTGACAAGTTTTTTTTACAGTTAAATCTCGTTGAGTATCAATGACTTGCGCATGAAGGGACTCTGCTTGCGCAAATGCTTAATAATCAAGCACTTACAGCTTCTTCTACTTCTGGTTCACTTTCTTTTTTACCAAGGAAAGCGTCAAATCTTTTTTGTGCTTTGCTAGAAGCTGAAATAATAAAGTTCATATCTTTTTTTAATACTTCTAACCAATTAGAAAGATAACTAGCAGAATTGTTAAAACATTTTTCAGAATCAATTCCGCAAAAGTTAAGACAGAGGCTCGCAAAAATCTCTGCGGTCAATTCTTCTTTGCTATAATTCTGAGTCCCAAAACCATTCTTAACATTATCACTTGTGCTTTTATGCATAGCGTGGCCAATCTCATGAAACGCTGTCGAGTAATACTCCTCAACGCTGTTGAAATTTTCCTTTGGGGGCAAATCAATCTTATGTTCTTCTGGATAATAACAGGCACGACTTCCACCATACTTAATCTGAATTACGCACTTGTTGATTAACTTTTCTGCTTCTTCTACTGGTGAGAAATCCAATTTCTGGACTTCTGGCTGTTTCCACTTCATGCCCTCAATATCACTCAATCCAAAAACTTTATAGAATCTCATCAGAGGAAAACCACCCGACTCATCATCTTTCTTTTTTAATAGCTTGTAGTAAACTACCATGTGAGACTTTGCACCTTTTTTGATTCTTCCGCCAAGCTCTTTAATCTGATTGAATGTAAAAAAGAAATCATCAGAAGCGAGCATCCGTAGCAAAAATTGATTGATACCCCTATAATTCTTTTTGGAAACTCCGTTGCAGAGGTCAAAAACTTTCCAAGGCTTCTGCCAAGGAATGACTCCTTTGTTGAGGGCTTCGATGAACTTTTCTGTGATAATTTCGTTTACTTTCATAGGTTAAATATATCAGAGTTTTATTTTTTGTCTACATTTAAATTTCATTGAGTATCAACGATTTACATTGCAAGAGCCCCTGCAGACGTAAATGCTTGACTATCAAAGAGATAAAAATATTTGATTTTAAATCAATATCGTGTAATATAAGTTATGAAGGTTTCTGGTTTACTTGAATCGTCTGCTCTTTACAAAAAGTTTATGGAAGAGCGTAATGAAATCCTAAAGCATAAATGGCTCGAAAGCGAAAAAGCTGGTCAAGATATTGGTTTTGAAAAAGCTCTGTTGAGTTGGGTTTTCAATCACAGAGAAAAATGGCGTAATAAATAATTCTTTCCGCTCTCTCTGCTCTAGAATCAAAGAGAATATATACCCACTTCTAATTGCCTCAGACTCTGGGCATTGGGGTTTCAAGGGCGTTAATGGGTTAGTCACTCCACACCTTGCGGAAAAGAACTATCTAAATAGTATCAGAATTTTATTTATTGTCAAGAGTCTTTATAAGATCAGAAATTTTATGAAACAATATGGAATATGAATCTTCCATTGATTTGATCTCTTGCGTTGGAATAGGAAGATCAATATTATTGATGGTTATTTTGCTTCCATCTGTATGAAATATTTTCCTTTCAGAAACATAGTTTAAGTTTTTATATTGAACATCTATAGCAATATAAGTTTTATTATCCTGCTCTACTTTATAATAAGTATGAACAGCTGGTACACTAGAGAGTTTTTTAATATTATTTGAGGTTATGTTCATATGACTATAGTATCAGATTCTAATTCATTGTCAAGCAATCAAAGTGCAATCAATCTGATTAGTTTTACTTAATTTAACTAGAATTCTACCAGAACCTTTTTCTTCTAGTGTTGGATTGTCTCGAATAAAACCACAAACAAAACTCCAAATAGTAATAATCCTATTCCAATCATTATTAGCAAGAAAGAATGTTTCAAGAGATAAGCCATCTTTGCCTCTGTAACCTTTTACATCTAGTATTGTTAAAGACCTCTCAAGATAAGAATAATCAATAGTAATTGAGTAAGTTGAATTTTTCCAAAGAAGATCAAATAGTTTCTCCATGGTATCCCATTTAGGAAAAGAAAGATTAGTATAACCTTTAGTTTTGAAATTAACTCTTAATTTTGGGCCAATGTCTTTCATTTAATAACTATACTATAAATTAAAATTATGTCAATAAAAAAGGCGAGGATTTTACTCCTCGCCCTTTCTATGTGGACGGGGGAAGAAACAACAACCCCCTTTGTCTCTCTGTTGTTAGACTGGTGAGAGACCGCCAGTAATTCTATCGTAACGGAATTGCTTTACGCCAGAATCCATACGACCAGAAAAGCAGAAGCTAGTGAATAGCTTGTTGCCAGCCTTGCTAATCGTGTGGGACGAAGGCTTGCTGATGATGTAAGTATAAACATCATTCTTGCCGTAGGGTTTATATTCGATTAAATACCTTTGCCCAAAAAGGAAAAGGACGAAGTGTTTCAGATATGAGGTTGCGTATATGATTGCTAATTTGATTTTGTTCATACTTTAAATATACCATACCTTTGTTTTTTCACAAGAAAAATCTTTAGTTAAATCTCATTGATGGTCAACGACTTACGCGCGCAGGGAGCCGCCTTTTGTAACTCTTTAAGTATCAGTAACTTATAACAGTTTAATTATTCTTCTGATTCTTTCCAATTTGGATGAGCTTTAGCCCACTTCACGAAAACAACTTCTAAATTATTTAAGAACTTATCTATTTGAGCTATAGTCTTAGGATCTTCGTTTTGTAAGATTCTTTTCTCAAGTATTTTGCTCAATCTATTTTCGCTTTTCATATCAATATATATTACAAGTATTTAAGAAATATTTCAACTATTTATTATATCCTATTAGATATTTGGCAAATCTTATTTTAGATGTGTAATTATAATTTTCAGTATTTCTTTGATTCCGCTCCACGATATCGCTAACATTAAACATAAAATAAAAAACTCTAAGCCAAATTTCTCGAAAATATTTCTCACATAGAGACTTTACATATTATTTATTATTTAGAGAAAATATTTCGCAATGTCGCTCTCTATGGCAGTTAGAACAAAGTAAATCACACTTATCTAATTCATTCGTTACTTTATCCCAAGACATCTGACGAAGTTTTTTCCAATCAAATTCTTTTTGTTTGGGATCTCTATGATGAAATTCTAATACATCAGGGCATTTATTATATCCACAAGAAGAGCATTTGCCACCTTTGTATTCAATAGCCTTACGTTTTCTAGCTTTCCATCTCTCTTTAGCGTATTCATTAAAACAATTTTTACAATAACTATTAAGCAAATTTTTTGTTTTTTTATAGAAATTATCTTTTGAATAAAATTTATCACAGTTTCCACATTTAATATGAGTATCTCCATTTATTATTTTAGTATCTCTTTTGTTTCCTTTGGTAAATAAATTATATTTCTTGAGCCAGTATCTTATTGTAGTTTGGCCTTTATTAGAAATATTAGCTATCTTATAAGAAGAATAGCCAGAATCTATATATTGCTTTAATAGAGTTTTATTCATACTTATAGTTACACTAGATTAGATTGAAATAGATTATCTTTTTGAACTAATGCTCCTAGCAGGAATTGAACCTGCATAGAATGTTTAGAAGACATTCACTTTATCCATTAAGCTATAGGAGCAACAAAGTTTTCGCCTAGGTCAGACTCGAACTGACACTTGAACGATTTTAAGTCGTTTGCCTCTGCCATTGGGCTACTAGGCGGATTGTTTAGCTGTCAGTATCTAATTTTTCAGCAGAAATTACTCCAAGAGAATAGAAGTCTTGAGACTCTGCTGTTTTGTGGAAATGCTCTACTGGAATATTGTTAATTGTATTCTTTACTCGATTCATAACAACTCCTTTTAATCCACCTTTAGCACCACGAAACTTTTTACCAAGTTTATCACTTACACCACTCATAACATACTTGAACATAGCTCTCTCTAACTTTTCCATAGTAATCCAAAAATAAGCAAAATTATGACTCATCCATTTTAGATTACCACTTGTGCCACCCCAATTATATATGCGGTTGTGATATTGTCTGATTTTTTCTGGTTTGCCTTTGATGCCAATTACCCAATGTGCTCCGAGGTTTTGTTTGATTAGTTTCATAGTTTATAGTTTATCCTATTGTTGTTTGTTGTCAATGCTTTTGTTTTTTAAATACCATTCTATATCTTCTTGAGTTATCTCAGCATGCTTACTATAAGAATTCAGCATCCAATCCGCACAAGGAGAAGTGGGCAAGGCTGGACTCGAACCAGCACTAGGAGCATTATGAGTGCTCTGTTTCACCTTTAAACTACTTGCCCCACTTTAGCAGGAAAGCTAGAGGGTTTTGGCACTTGAAAGAACTCTACTCCAAAAGCCTTGGAGATGTTCTCCAATTCTTTAAGAGAACAAGTCTCTTTAGGTGTGCACATACGGATTGAGGTGTTTAGGATAACGGCTCGGTCTTGACCGAACACATTCATCACATAGAATGGTGCTGTTTTGTTTGTCATAGGTTAAATATACAATACTTTGAAAAATAGTCAATAAAAATAATTCGTTGAATGATAATAAGTTATATACTAGGGGCAGGATTCGAACCTGCATTTTGCCCAAATCTAGAGCGACCACATTATAAGTGTGGGGTCTTAACCAGTTAGACGACCCTAGCAACTAACATCAAGCCGTAGCTCAATGTCGGCCTCCGAAGTTATCCGCCGATTTTTTTGATGGTGACTTTCGTCCCATCAGGCCACGAGCGGATGACTTTACGCCAAAACTCCGCTTCGTGTTCAGCATCTTCCATCTTCGTGTGCATATCTTCACTCACACGAATTCCATCTCTCAAAACAATATACTTAATTGTCATTTTCTACCTCCAATGCTACTGCGTTATCAAACATCGAGCCACCATCTACTGCATCACAAATCACGATGTCATTACTGCCATCATCACCTGCATATACAGCTCGTAGTTTTTTTGTCTGACTATACTCTTTCTTTGTCCATTGACTCTCTGGAACGCCGAGGACTTGCAGAGCCTCAACTCTCTCTGGTGAAATTGCTTCACCGCTGATTGCACATTTATATGTCATCTTGTTATACTAATACAGATTCTGTTTTTGTCAAATCAATTTTGCGAGGACGGCCACGACCACGCTTCTCACCATTAGGCATAGTTGCTGTGGCAACATAAGCTGATAGTTTTTCTTTTAGTTGAACGAATCGCTTGTCTGCATCTTCACGATCAATACAAGTGAATGCCCAATCACCCCATTGACTATCACTAGGATACATTTCAGCAGGAGGCATCTTGACACCTGCAATCTCGTAACCATTGTGACGCTTAATAGCAATCACTTCATAGTTATAGGCTTCGCTGTCTGGCTCATCTAATTGCTTTTTATAGATTGCAACATCGCCATCACGCCCAACCATTGTGAACTTAAATCCTCGACTGGTAAATGTTTCTTCAAGAATTTTCAATTTTTACTCCTTTAGGAAGCCACGCTTCCAAAGTCAGATTTTCTCCAATATATCCAACTTGGGTTTCAGTTTTAGTTTTAGGGTCAGTTGCGTATAGTGCGTAACCACCCTCCTTTAGTTTCTTGGCTTTAGTGATTTCCATTAGATAATTCTACTATACTTTTACTTTAATTCAAGACAAATATATCACGATCTATAACTCCAACCCATTTAGCTTTATATACTGGCTCTAGGTTATCTGCATAAACAAAACTATTAAACTTATAAGGATTATAGGTTACCTTTCTTTCATTTTGATCAATAGGCCAACCATCATCTGGAGTGCCACACACAAAAGCGTGAACATTTTTTCTTTGTTCCTTTAGAACCCTGGAACGCCCTGCTTGACTTACTCTAAACTCAACATCTTTTAAAAAAAATTCTGTGCTATGCTCTAATACTTTTCCACGAAGCATAATAGATAAACACTTCTTATGTAAATTATAATATACTTTATGCTTTGCTTTCATCTCATAACTATAACATAAATAATATAAATGTCAAGGGTTGTAAACCTTTGATAGATAACGAGTTACAAACGCGGGGTCCCTCGCGCTGTAAGTGCTTGATAGTCAACGACTTATAATTCATTAAATTTAGACAAAAAGAAGCGGAGGGTTTTCCCCTCCGCCTCTGTTAAAGTTTCGTTTTAGTTTAGGCGACCAGTTTCAGGAGCTCTTCGTCACGAGTTTTTCCTGAGAAGACCTTGAGCAGGTCAGTGCTGATGCGCTCGCTATACTCATAGCGTTCATCTGCAACGTTGCGAGTCAGGAACTGAGTCGAAGCATTGTACAGGTTGTACAGGTTCCGATCAGTATCTTCCTCGTAAGAAGGGTTCCGCCACACTGCTTCGATGCCTTCACGCACCTTAGCAGAGATAACATCCTTCTCCTCCAGCTTAGTGAGCAAGGTCAAACCCTGCTCATTGCTGATTGCCTTCTGCGCCAACCTGTTGAAGATTGCTACAGAGTTGTCAACGCTGGAGACAGCATTGGCCAACGCATCACCAATGAAATCCAGATTCACGGCGAGCGTGTGACGCTTCGTCATGCTGAACTCCTTGGTCAACGATTTCATTCCGTTAGTGCAAATCAAACGGAGGAAACCGAGGGTTAACGAGACACGACTGGAGCGATCATAACTGTTGTTAACAGTCAATCGCAGTCCGAGAATGTCTCCCTTGGCACGCTTGCCAACTGGCTTCAATTCAGTCTTGAAGTCAGTGAAGTCATAGCTAGCGTAGAAACGAGCACCATCACGAA
>Ga0209298_10001310_pt1 | contig 16282 bp, 8 predicted proteins | sample S_140806_EF_Meta_FD_187325 | JGI IMG/M metagenome (GOLD analysis project Ga0209298, IMG submission 187325) | Freshwater microbial communities from Lake Simoncouche, Canada to study carbon cycling - S_140806_EF_MetaG (SPAdes) (version 2) | ecosystem: Environmental > Aquatic > Freshwater > Lake ...
CCGCTTCATGATTATACAGAGTAAATACTTTGCAGATTCCTGCCTTTGGTTTTCCACGGTAGTGTCTAAGCAATCACATCTTCGCGACATATACGAAGAGCTTGAACATGCGGGCGCAAAAGATGTGAAGACGATTCCTATGGGCCAAGGCAACAAAACCAGCAGAATTGTCGCTTGGACTTTCTTATCCAACAAAGAACGAAAGAAGTGGAGCATTGATCGCTGGAACAAAGCGTAAATAGCAATGCTACATCGGATACTCTGCGTTCAAGACCGTCCCAGATTGTACGCAAAGAAAAAACGCAGGATAACGAAGTATTATCTCCGTTTCACCTGCGCCTGAATTGCAGATCAGTACTTAAACGTGCTTAGCAGAATTCCGCGTATGCTTGCTTCAAGTGTTCTGAAATCATTTCTGCCGAACGACCTTCAATGTGATGACGTTCTACAAAGTGAACCAGCTTTCCGTCTTTGAACAAAGCGATAGCAGGAGAAGAAGCAGGATAAGGAGCAAAGTATTTACGTGCCTGAGCAACTGCATCAGCATCAAACCCGGCGAAAACAGTTGTCAACTTGGAAGGTTTTTTTCCGTCACCTTGCAATGACATACGTACTCCCGGACGAGCTGCACCGGCAGCGCAACCACAAACAGAGTTTACAACCATTAATACAGTTCCTTGCTCTTTCACTACAGAGTCAACACGTTCAGCCGCCGTTACATCTTCGAATCCCGCTTTAACGAGTTCATCTTTCATTGGCATTACTAACTGTGGAGGATACATGATATTCGTTTTTCTAGTTTTTGTGTTATGCGGTGTCTCCGCATGAATAAATAAGATTGCAAAGATAGCACACTCCTCAGCTATACAAACCGTCCGTACTGTTAATCTTGTTTAATAACCAATTCAAGGTGATTCGCATTGCAGTTTTGTTAAATTTGTTGATCATGAAGAAAATCAAGCATTTAGCAATAACAGCACTCGTTTTTTCAGGTGTACTTTCCGCGCAAATTGCGCCGGTAGCACCTAATAAAGCGAAACTGGTAGAAAAAGTGTCTACCAATGGGAACGGAAAACTCGTTATTCCGTACACAAAATATGTATTACCGAATGGATTGAATTTGGTGATTCACGAAGACCACTCAGATCCTGTAGTGTACGTAGACGTTACTTATCACGTAGGTTCGGCCCGCGAACAAGTAGGCCGTTCAGGATTTGCACACTTCTTCGAACACATGATGTTTCAAGGTTCGGAGCACGTTGCCGATGAACAACATTTCAAATTGGTGAATGAAGCTGGAGGAACGCTTAACGGTTCCACAAATACAGATCGTACCAATTACTTCGAAACAGTTCCATCAAATTTTCTTGAACTCGCATTGTGGTTGGAAGCAGATCGAATGGGCTTCTTACTCGACTCGGTAACACAAAAGAAATTTGAAGTACAGCGTTCAACCGTAAAGAATGAGCGCGGACAACGTTACGAGAATTCTCCTTACGGATTGGTTTGGGAGAAGATCGGTGAAGCCATGTACCCGCAAGGTCACCCTTACTCATGGTCAACCATAGGGTATGTTTCTGATCTCGATCGTGTTGGCGTAAACGATTTGAAAAACTTCTTTTTACGTTGGTATGGACCCAACAATGCAACACTAACTATTTCTGGTGATGTTGATCCAGCAAAAGTAGTTGCGTTGGTAGAGAAATATTTCGGAACAATTCCACGCGGCCCAGAAGTTGCACCGATGAATAAGATGTTGCCTTCACTTGCATCAAACCGTTACATCTCTTACGAAGACAACATTCGTTTTCCACAATTGACTATAGCATGGCCAGGAGTAAATGTGATGCACGGAGATGAAGCAGCGTTGGATGCACTCACTAGCATTCTGAGTTCAGGAAAAGGATCTGTGATGTACAAAGCATTCGTTGAAAGTGGCATTGCACAATTCGCCAACATGTTCAATATAAGCATGGAGCTCGCAGGACAAAGTATGGCCATGATCCGATTATTCCCCGGCCATACGCTGAAAGAAGCAGATAGTTTAATGTATGCTTCTTTCGCAGAATTCGAGAAGAAAGGTGTTACGGACGACGATCTAAATCGTTTCAAGATGAGTACTGAAACATATTTCGTAGATGACATGACCTCTGTGCAAGGCAAAGGATCCATTCTTGCTAATTACAGTACCTTCTATGGGAACCCGAATATGATCGGAAAAGATCTCGATCGTTACAAAGCCGTAACGAAAGAAGATGTGATGCGCGTATACAACAAGTATATAAAAGGAAAAGCAAGTGTAACACTTAGTGTACTTCCGAAAGGAAAAGGATTTGCACCAGCTAAACCAGACAATTATATTATTCCTGCTCACAGCGCAGGTGCAGAAGAAAGTGCAGAATACAAGAATCTCCAAATGCGCAAGGCAACTGATTTCTTCAATCGCGCAGTACAACCTACGCCTGGACCTACACCTGCACCGGTTCCACCTTCAATGTGGAGAGGTGTTTTTGCGAACGGCTTGAAATACATCGGCACAGAAAGCAAAGAAGTTCCGCGCACTTACATGCTCCTGAGTCTCACCGCGGGTCACCGGCAGGAAGATCCTGCTAAAGCGGGAGTAGCTCAATTATTGGTGAGCATGCTTGATCAGTCGACAGAAAAATATTCAGCAGAGCGTATCGAAGAAAAGACAGAGTTGCTGGGCAGTGAAATATCGGTGAGCTTGACTTCAGATGAGATTCAGGTATATATGACCTGCATGACACGCAACATTGATTCTACCTTCGCATTGTTGGAGCAAAAAATCTTCCACCCAAAATGGGATGCAGAAGAATTTGAATTGGTGAAGCAGCGCCAGTTGGAGTCGATTGAAAATATGTCTACTCAACCTGGACAAATGGCGGACTTCATTTTTGCAAAGATGTTGTATGGAGAAGGCCACATTATGGCTATTCCGCAAATCGGAACAAAAGAAACCGTAGAGAAACTTACGATTGAAGATGTAAAAGCCTACTACAATAAGATGTTGTCTCCAGACATCTCGCGTATGGTGGTAGTTTCTGACCTTGCAAAGGATACATTCTTGAAGAAAACATCCTTCCTGCAGAATTGGAAATCGACAGGTATTGCAATTAAACTTCCTTCAGAATTGCAATCGAAAGCAACTCCAGGACCTACAACAATCTTCCTCTACGACAAGAAGCAAGCAGCGCAATCGGAAATCCGCGTAGGTCGTATGGCATTACCCTATGATGCAACCGGCGAATATTACCGTGCAGGATTGATGAACTATCCGTTGGGTGGTCACTTCAACTCACGCATTAATTTGAGCTTGCGCGAAAATCACGGATGGACGTATGGTGCACGTGCAGGATTCGGAGGAAACGCATACACGGGAACATTTACTGCGTCTGCAGGTGTTCGTGCTGACGCATCTGACAGCGCAGTCGCTGAATTTGTCGGTTTGATTTCTACGTATGAGAAGAACGGAATCAATCCGGAAGAACTTTCCTACATGAAGCGCGCTATCTCGCAGAAAGAAGCACTGCGTTATGAAGATCCGTATCAGAAGTTATTCTTTATGAAGAATATCATTGACTACAATCTACCTGAAAACTACACACAAACACAAAACCAGATTCTTCAGGGCATGAATAAACCTGAAATCGACAGCCTTGCGCACAAGTGGTTGGGCACTGAACAACTTACTATCACACTGGTTGGAGACAAAGACCTTCTATACGACAGATTGGTGAAGCTTGGATATCGTGTAGTAGAAGTTGATGCGAGTGGAAATGCACTTCCACCTCCAGCACCAAAAGAAGAAGTGAAGAAGCCGGAACCTACTCCAACACCAACTCCTGCTGACGACACTAACAAAAAGAAGAAGAAAAAGAATAAGAAGAAACCGAAAGGTTCGAAGTATGATGAGATAACGAAGTGAGACACGAGATGTGAGACATGAGACGTGAGACGCGAGATGTGAGATAAAAGTGCTGAATGAAAGAATAAAAAAAGCCCGTTGAGAAATCTCAACGGGCTTTTACTTTATGTATCTGTTAGCTCACAGACTTAGTGTACAAGCAACTTCTCAGTTGACAATACTCCTGATTGCGTACTTACTTTTACGAAATACATTCCAGAAGTCAATGTTCCGCGATCAATCACAACAACATTAGTTGTCAATCCGTTTTGAGAGTAAACTACTTTCCCGGTTACATCATACATCTCAAGCGTCATATTCTGTAAGCCGACAGCTCCGAAATTGAACATGGAAACAGTAACCTGATCATTCATTGGATTCGGTCCAACGATCATTTTGAATGGATGATTTGCCATTGTAGCAGTTGATGTAGGGAAAGCTCCTTCATTGATTGTAGTGTGTTGATCAACTGCAGGACCATAAATTACGTCGACAATTCCAGAAGGCCATGCAACTACTACGCTATCTACAACGTTGCTAGCCCCAATTCCAAAATGCGCAGCAAGCGTATTCTGAATACCATAAGCTTCTCCACCGCGAATCTCACGCACTTGAACACCCCAAGAACCATAAATCTTAACGATTGCACCAATACCATTCTTGTTACTCATTCCTGCTTGCGCTCCACCTACCAAATCAAATACGATATAGTGATTAGAAGTGATTGTAGTGTTCATCCACAGCTTGTCTAATCGTGAGGATGCCGTATTGTAAATATCGCAGTAGCTCGCGTACACATCAAGTAAACCGTCACCGTTCAAATCACCAACCGCATGCGCAGTAATCGTATTGTTTGCGTATGGGAAAGGAGTCGATACTGCTGTAAACGTATGGTTCCCGTTGTTGTGGTAGAGAAAATGATTATCACCACTGATCAACAAATCAAGGTAACCGTCGTTGTCAAAGTCGTGAAAAGTAGCATTCTCCCCGAAAAATGTAGTCGTAGTTGGAATACCTGAACCTGCCATTGCATCAGTAAATACACCGGAACCGTTATTGATCATCAGCTTGCTGTTCACATCATAATTCAATACGAATGCATCTTGGTCGCCATCGTTGTCAATATCGCCCCAAGCTGTGCTCCAGCCTTGTGCTCCATCGCGCAAACCAGTCCAGTTGGTGACATCCTGAGTGTACGTGTAGTCTCCATTATTGATGAACACCTGATCGATACGACGTGCGTCTGTAGGATTATTCACACCTTGACGGCAATGTGTGATCATCAGATCCATGAAACCATCATTGTTCACATCTGTCCAAATAGATGCGTAGTTACCGCTGTTGTCAGACGATGGAACTGTAGCCAATGGCATTTCGATCGAGTTATTGTATGTCCATCCGTTAGCACCGTTACCAATGTAAATGTGTGACTTCGCTACGTCATTACAAACAAAAGCATCGAGGTTACCATCCCCATTAATATCAGCGAAATTGCATCCTTGAACGAAGATGAATCCTGCGCTTGTGGTAGAAGTAATGTTTGTGCTCGTGTAGTTAGTGCCGTTCCAAGTAAGAATACGTGTAGCACCATAATCTCCCCAGAGTACATCATTGAATCCATCGTTGTTTACATCACCAACGCACATTCCCCACGGATCTCCAATTGCGACAGAAGGCGAAGAAAGCTCTGTAAAAGCACCGTTCGCGATTCCTTGAAATTCAACATACTGAGTTGTGTTGCCACTTGCGCGAACAACATCATCTTTTTTATCACCATTCATATCTACAACGCCGATTCCGTTACCGCTATGAAATGTAGCTGTCGGAAACAATGATGTTTGATCTGAAAACGTGATCTGAGCAGAAACAGTTCCGGCCGACAAAATCGCCAGCGGGAACACTTTCAGGAAACGTAGTTTTGTTTTCATTTGATTTGGTTGTTTGCTGAAGTAAAAAAAGCCCATCTTTTTACGGACGGGCTTTCTGTTAATTTAGTGATACGATTAACGAACAATTAGTTTTTGAGCTGATAAACGTTCGGTAGCATTGCTCACTTGCACCATGTACAAACCTGAAGCAAGAACTGATTTATCGATTACCAATGTATTGCTAGTGAGTTGTGAATTTGAATACACTACTTTTCCAGTGATGTCAACAATCTCAACTGTTAGATTATCCAAACCATACTGCTCTGCGTTGAACAGATTTACAGTCAATTGCTCAGACATTGGGTTTGGTCCCAAAGCCATGTGGAATGCGTGGTGGTTGATGTTTCCTGTAGCAGTAGGGAATGCACCTTCAACGATTGTGTAGTGTGCGTCACCAGGAAGCTCCAACATCTCATCAACAATTCCAGAAGGCCACTGAACAATAACACTGTCGATTCCTGCATTCTGACCAAGACCAAAGTGTACTGCGAATGAGTTCTGAATTCCGTAACCTTCACCGGAGCGAACTTCACGAACTTGAACACCCCAAGGACCATAAATCTTAACGATTGCACCTACTCCATTTTTGTTGGAGTAACCGGCAACTCCACCACCTTCAAGATCGAAAATGATGTAATGGTTAGTGTTACCATTGGTAACTTCAGTGTTCATGTACAAACGATCGTGACGTGTTCCGGAAGGTGAATTGTAAAGGCTGCAATAACTAGCATAAACGTCAAGGAAACCATCGTTGTTCAAATCACCAACAGCATGAGCGCGGATCATATTGCTACCATAAACGAATGGGTTGGTTAATGCTGTGAAAGTTCCATCGCCATTACCTTTCATAATGTAATGTTCATCACCTGAAACGAGCATGTCCAAGAAACCATCATTATCGAAATCATGGAAGGTTACGTTTTCTCCGAAGTAGTTTGTTGTGTTCGGGATTCCGCTAGTAGCCATTGCATTTGTAAAGACACCTGTTCCGTCATTGATCATCAACGTACTGTTCACACCATAGTTCAGAACCATTGCATCCATGTCGCCATCGTTGTCAATATCCCCAAAAGATGTGCTCCATCCTTGAGCTCCATCACGAAGACCGGTCCAGTTGGTTACATCCTGAGTATAAGTTCCATCTCCATTGTTAATGAAAATCTGATCAATACGACGCGCATCAGAAGAGTTGTTAACCCCTTGACGGCAATGCGTGATAAACAAATCAGGGTAACCATCGTTGTTAATATCTGACCATATAGAAGCGTAGTTACCGCTGTTGTCAGAAGAAGGAGTTGTCGCCAAAGGCATTTCGTTGGAGTTGTTGTATGTCCAACCGTTAGCTCCATTACCCATATAGATGTGTGACATTGCAACGTCATTGCAAATGAACATATCCAAGTTCGCATCATTATTGATATCGAAGAAGTTGCAACCCTGTACGAAAATTGAACCTGCTCCAGTAAGTGAAGTAACGTTACTTCCAGTATATCCAGAACCATTCCACACCATCAAACGCGCTGAAGCACCTTCGCCCCAGTGTACGTCATTGAATCCGTCATTATTCACATCACCTACGCACATTCCCCAAGGAGCACTCAACGCATAAACGTGCGTGTTCTCAATAAAGTTTCCTGTAGATTGCCAAGTGCAAATCGACATGTTGCTGTTATCTGAACGGACGATATCGTCTTTCTTGTCGCCGTTCATATCACACACACCAATAGAATTACCACTGGAATACGTGTTGTTTGGCAACAGAGACGTTTGGTCACTAAAATGAATTGTTTGCGCCAAAAGTAATCCTGGAGCAAGAATAATAGTACCCGTGATTAAGCGGGAGAGTAAAGTTTTGTGCATGGTTTTCGTTTTGAGAATACGAGTTTAGCGAAAAACCTCCTGATTACCAAGCCACATGGCCCTTGTTCGACGGATACCCGGTTTACTATGACCAAACTGAGACAGAGACTCCTGATTATCACCACTTTTTGACTATATCTAACCCATTTTGAGGATTGTCGCTGATATCTTCTTTCTATCTTTAGGTCCCAAATTATCAATTCATGAAAGCATACTTACGTCGCCACAAAGCTTTTGCAGCAGTTTTAATTGCGGTTCTGATAGCTGGTTCATTTACGTTGCTTACCCGACAAGATGCCGAAGCAAAAACTTTCCATACTGAAAGTGAACGATTGCATTTACATGAAATGTTGGCAACACTTCCTACTGATACTAACTCACTTTTCGCAGGATCTGGTAAATGTGCAGGATGTCATGGACACGATCCAGCAGGTTATGCATTCATTACGAGCACTGGCGAAGACGTAAATATTGCTGATGATTGGGCAGGAACAATGATGGCGAATTCTGCCAAAGATCCGCTTTGGCGTGCGAAAGTTTCTCACGAAATTCTCGTGAATCCAGGCCTTCAAGCGGATATTGAAAACACATGTACACGTTGCCACGCTCCAACTGGGCGATTTGAAGCTGAGTATCACAACAACCTACCCTATACAATGAACGATCTGGCTCATGATTCGATCGCATTAGACGGAGTTAACTGCACAGCATGTCATCAGATAAAAGATACTTTACAAGGAAACAACTTCACAGGAAACTTGTTCTACACTAAGCGTATAGTTTATGGCCCTTATATGGATCCAGTATCTGCGATCATGGAATTTTTCGTAGGATGGACTCCGGTTGGAAGTCCGCACATTACAAAATCAGAACTGTGCGGTGGATGCCATACATTGATCACGCAATCCCATGACAGTTTAGGCGTTGCAACTGGAAACAGCTACTTTGAGCAAACCACCTATCACGAATGGAAGAACTCAATTTATAGTGCCTTAGATTCTTCCTGCCAAAGTTGTCATATTCCACGTATCACCGATTCAGTAGACATTGCAACGAACTACCCTTTCCTCGACAGTCGTTCTCCATTTGGTAAACACCATTTGATTGGAAGCAACGTATTCATGCTGCGTTTGATGAAACAAAATATGAGTTCAATTGGCGCAACTTGCACTCCGGTAAATTTCGACACCACTATTGCACGCACTACTCGTTATTTACGTAACAATGCGCTCGACATCAACCTACAGTACGTGAATCGTGCCAACGACACGGCATATTACGATATAGAGCTCACAAACAAAGCAGGTCACAAATTCCCTTCTGGATATCCTGCTCGTATTGCATGGGTTGAATTCATGGTTATTGATGATCAGAATGACACCATGTTCTACTCAGGAGAATACGATGGTAATGGTAACGTAGTCAACCGCGACACACCTTGGGAGCCGCATCATAACGTAATCACTAATGATGCTCAGGTTCAGATTTATGAAATGGTGATGGGCGATTACTATGGTGTTCCAACCACCGTTCTCGAGAGAAGTGATACAATATTGAAAGACAATCGACTTACACCAAAAGGTTTTGTTAACTCACACGTTTCCTACGATACGATGAAAATCGCTGGTATTTTCGGAGACTCGGATTTCAACTTCAGTGGGCCAACTGAAGGCACAGGAAAAGACATTGTGCATTTCCATATTCCGATGAATGGATATACTGGCCCATTGCTCGTTAAAACCAAAGTGTGGTATCATGCATTGCCACGTCCATGGCTAGATGAAATGTTTGCGTTTAACTCTACTGAGATTGATTCTTTCCGGAACTTTTACAACAATGCGGACCAGACGCCAACGTTAGTTGCTGCGGCAGAAATTGACGATATCAATTTGGGCTCATTGCAATACGCAGCTCAAGGAATTCGTGTATTCCCTAACCCTACCGCTGATGGAAATATTCAGATCGATGGATGGAGTGATATGCAAGTGAAACAAGTACGCGTTGTTGATCTCACCGGTAAAGAGGTAATGGAATCAGTAAGTGGAGCACAATTCACAGGAAGGATTCAACTTCCGTCGCGAGGAGTGTATCTTGTGATTCTGGAAACAGAAACCGGTATGATTACGAAGCGAGTACTATGGCATTAGCATTTGCTGGTGTGAGCATACGCGCTGAAAAAGTTTAGCCTCTCAGTTATTATTCCAATTCGCATTCTCAGTGAATCGTGTTTTCTCAACAATGATAAAGCACTTTCCGCGGCTTACGCGAACACCATTTTCGTAAACAAACATTTCTCCGCTCAGTTCGGTAAACTTCAGCAAATTGATAAACCGATCGCCCGGCATAGCGCGTATTCCATCGTGATCAACACGCGAAGACACTTCGTCCAGTTGAATTTCAACTTCTGTGTGCGACCATGTCCCGAACTTGATTACTCCCTGCTGATCATCGGTAGGAATCGAAAATTGTGTGCATTCGATGCGTCGATCTCCAAACATCATATAACCGATATCTCCTTCATCTTCTCCATACACAAAAGGATGACGGTTAGCGCCAATTACAGCCTCACCTGGGCGTGAATTCACCAGGATCGCCATATCGTAACACAACTGTCCCAGTGAAGGATCAGTGGTATAACTGTTGAATTGCGCGAGACTAAGATTCATTGGTTGCCGTACTTCAAAGTCAGCAACAAAGTCTCTTCCGTTTGGTTTAAGGCTATCAATTGTTCCTCCAATTTGCATCGGGCGATATGCGTTGTCATCGTACGTAAGAATCACGGAACCACCCGTGAAACATACATCAGGAGATGACGGAAATGCTCCCAGTTTCAATCCCCCAGCTAGATACTGAGTTGTAATACTATCGTAACTAAAATACGTGTAAGTAACAGCGAAAAAAACATCACTATGCTCATACATTTGTTTCTCAAACGACCAGAAACGCAAGTTACCCTCTACTGCACCTGAGTACCGTCCAGTAGACATGAATTCGCGCATTTGCACCAATGAAACTACGTCTGGATACACATCGTAATCATTCAAATCGTAGAAACCTGACAAGCGAATTACATCCGTGCGGAAGTTATCAGAAAGTCCTAGCCATTCCCATTGATCTAGATCGTTAATGAATGCCATCACCTTAGTTCCTGGATTTAGTCGCGGCACACCTTTCGCTTTGTTAACTGAAATAATTCCAGTCTTGTATTGCCCACTGACAACACTATCTACTTCTATGTGATATGTTTTTCCAGCCACATATTCACCGAGGTAGGTGCCAATCACAATCAACTTTGATTTACTCATCATCGTTTCGAAATTGATTGACAACGGTTTCGCTATTGCTGGTAAAGCGAACAGCATAACGATGCAGAATTGAGAAATACGTTTCATGAGTTTATTTTTTTACAAGAAAATATGAAGCAAAATCAAGTACGCTTCCGCTGAAAAAAGTCCTTCAATAGTTGAGCACATTCATCTTCCAGCAATCCACCTTTTATAGTTGTCTTGGGATGCAATACATTCATGCCAACTCGCAGATATCCTCTCTTCGCATCGTGTGCACCAAAAAATATTCTACTGATTTGCGACCAATGCAACGCTCCGGCGCACATGAGACACGGTTCCAGTGTAACGTAGAGTGTGCAGTCAGTAAGATATTTACCTCCCAGACCGTTCGCAGCAGCAGTAATGGCTTGCATTTCTGCATGCGCAGTAACATCGTTGAGTCGTTCAGTAAGATTGTGTGCACGCGCAATAATGCGGTTATTCGCGACCACAACTGCTCCAACTGGAACCTCGTCCGCATCGAAAGCCTTTTTGGCTTCCTTAAGCGCTTCACGCATAAAGTGCTCATCGGAAAAAACAGAGAGTTCCATAACGGAGCAAGATTACTTCGGTTTTGCGAGCGGAAATGGCGGACTATCAGTTGGATATTCACAGGGAGTTGTGAACTGGTGGGCGTTAATGGGTGATAGATCAACCCTCAAAGGGTTATAACCCTGCAAGGGTGCCACCCTCAAAGGGTTATATCCCTTGCAGGGTTCTAGACCTAACCACCCAAATCCCCCACCCATTTTTCGTACTTTTACCCTCCAATACTGACTTTATGCTTCGTACACATACTTGCGGCGACCTTCGCCTTACTGATGCCGGAAACACTGTAACATTATCTGGATGGGTTCAAACATCACGCGATTTCGGCGGACTCACCTTCGTTGATCTTCGCGACCGTTATGGGATTACACAGCTCGCTTTCAATGTGAGTACAAATCCAGCACTAGCAGAAGAAGCGCGAAAATTAAGCCGTGAGTTTGTGATTCAAGTAGAAGGAACGGTTCGCGAACGTGAGAACAAGAATCCTAAAATCGGAACGGGTGATATCGAAATCATCGTCGATAAAATGAATATTCTGAATACTGCGAAAACGCCCCCGTTCACTATTGAAGATGAAACAGACGGAGGCGATGATTTGCGAATGAAATACCGCTATCTCGACATTCGAAGAAATCCGGTTCGTGAGAGTTTGTTGCTTCGTCACAAATTAGCGCAAGCTACTCGTCATTACTTAAGCAATCAGGATTTTATTGAAGTGGAGACACCTGTGCTCATCAAATCAACTCCAGAAGGTGCACGTGATTTCGTTGTACCGTCGCGCATGAACCCAGGACAGTTCTACGCATTGCCACAGTCGCCGCAAACATTCAAGCAATTGTTAATGGTTGCGGGAATGGATCGTTACTTCCAAATTGTGAAGTGTTTCCGTGATGAAGATTTGCGTGCAGATCGCCAGCCAGAATTTACTCAGATCGATTGCGAAATGAGCTTCGTTGAACGTGCTGATATCCTCGACATGTTCGAAGGACTCATAAGTTATTTATTCAAGTCTGTTAAAGGAGTTGACATTGGCAAATTGCCGCACATGAGTTATGCCGATGCTGCAAAATATTATGGTAACGATAAGCCTGACACTCGCTTCGAAATGAAGTTTGTTGAGCTGAATGATATTGTAAAAAATAAAGGCTTCAAAGTTTTTGATGATGCTGAATTAGTTGTCGGCATTTGCGCTAAAGGTGCCGCTATTTATACACGGAAGCAATTGGATGAGCTTACAGAGTTTGTTAAGCGTCCGCAAATCGGCGCAACCGGCTTGGTCTACGCGCGAGTGAATGCGGATGGTTCTGTGAAATCGTCAGTAGATAAATTCTATAACGCAGAGGAATTAAACAAATGGGCGGCGGCATTCAATGCAGAGCCAGGAGATTTGATTCTCGTTATGGCTGGCGGTACAGACAAAACTCGCAAAGCTCTTTCAGAATTGCGTTTGGAAATGGGAACACAACTCGGACTACGCGACAAGAATAAATTCTCTTGTTTGTGGGTTATTGATTTTCCATTGCTCGAATACAACGAAGAACACGATCGTTGGTTTGCAATGCACCACCCGTTCACTTCACCTTGGCCGGAAGATATTGCGAAGCTTTCCGACAAGTCTCGATTCGGCGACATTCGTGCGAATGCCTATGATATGGTCATCAATGGTGTAGAAGTTGGTGGCGGTTCTATCCGGATTTTCGATCGCGATCTTCAAGCGAAAATGTTCGAAACACTCGGTTTCACCGCTGAAGAAGCACAAGCTCAATTCGGATTCTTAATGAATGCTTTTGAATTCGGAGCGCCTCCACATGGTGGAATTGCTTTCGGTTTCGATCGTTTGTGCTCACTGTTCGGCGGCGCTGACTCGATTCGTGATTTCATTGCATTTCCGAAAAACAATTCAGGTCGCGATGTGATGATTGATTCGCCTAGCTTGATTGATGATAAACAATTGAAAGAATTGAATATCAAAACTACAGTGTAGTTCTTCCAGTAAGTTAGTCTGCGTTAATTAGCAGATGAACAAATCCGCTCTTCTTAGCGTTGGAGTTGGTGTATCCAATATCAGCAATCCAATAGTACACACCGTCTACGCACAATTTACCTGTTGTTTGGTATGTTCCGTCCCAGAAGCCGTAGACGTCTGTGTATTCGTAAATGAGCACACCCCAGCGATCATAGATCCAGACATGAATATTTAGCGCTTCAGGTTCGTACAGCATGAATACATCATTCACACCATCGCCATTTGGTGAGAATACATTTGGTGTAAGGGGCGGACATTCTTCAACATTAACATTCACAGGTGACAAACTGCTTCTGCATATTCCATCATCTGTTAGCACCAAAAATGATGAATCAACCTGAAGTCCGATTGGGAACAATAATTCTGATCCTGTTCCGAGCGGATTTCCATTGAGCCCATACCACGTTAATGTAGAAGCTCCGTTTGCATTGAGTCCAAAGGGCATTCCACGACAAACAGTAGTGTCAGATACTACTGGAGCTTGCAGTGTATTTTGCACAAACGCAATCGCTATTGTATCATGCGCTTCACAACCTCCACTATCCTGCGTGGTGAGTACGTAGTTGCCATCAGTGAATACATACACAATTGAATCAGTAAGATTCCCCGGTTGCCAATTGTAATCATCCATTCCGGCATTCGCTCCAAGCAATATTGAATCTCCTTCGCAAACAGTCAATGTAGAAAGCGGAGTTATCAATGCGACCACTGAAGTAGGTACAATTGTAATGTATGCAGTTGTAATAATATTACAACCAGCAACTGAAACACCATACGTCCCTGGAGAAGTGACCACTTGTGTCAGCGCACTTCCACTCAATGGCGGTAACCAAGCAGCAAAGCTTCCGTTACTCGCAACAAGAGATAACGTCACTGAATCTCCAGGGCAAATTACAGCAGCAGGTGAAGCTTGAATCAATGGTGTATTGTATTGCTGGATAATAACTGAGTTCGAAAGTAGCTGACATGAATCAATGCTTGTAGAAACACAATAGTACGTTCCTGGTGATGTTATCCAAATAGAATCTACATCACCCCCAATTGGTCCGTTCGGCCCTTGCCACACGAATGTACCAGCACCCGAGACGACTGCGAGCACGGAGTCTCCCGGACAAATTACTCCGGTTGATGGATAAAGAGTAATTACAGGTTGAGGTGTAAGAGTAAGCTGAACAGAAGCGGAAGCGGCGCTAGCACTAAAACAACCATACGAATTATAGGTCGTGTCACTGCAAACAACACTGTATATTCCTGCCTGAGAAAAATACACAGTATCATTCGTCGATCCAGTGCTCCACACATAGTTATATCCGCCCGTCACAACAAACATATTTGAATCGCCGGGACAGGCTGATGTGTCACCGATAATTTGCAGATTAAATATTATCGGCGGCGGAACAGGAAGAACTTCTACATAAATGCTATCAGAGAAAATAATAGTATCGGCACCGCACGCACTGACTCGAATAAATACTCCGCCTACAGTATACCATCCCGTTTGACTAACGAGCATTGTTGTTTGTTGAAACGCAAAATTAACACAGTCAGTATACGGTAGAATATTCGCAGTTGAACTCGGCGAAACTGTCCACAATATTTGAAGAAGATCCTCAATACATTCTAAACCGCCCTGTGGATTACTGATTGAGTCGTAAGGAAAAAATATCACAGGAGTATTTTCGCAGATAATAATACTGTCGTTACGATCGGTATCATTCATACAGATCAACTCAGGATCGAATGCAGCTAAAGGATCATCAAGCGTAACTTGTATAACATTTGTGCTTGTGCATCCGAAGATGTCAGTGACTGTAAAAACATATTGACCTGAAGTGTCAATCATTGCCGAATCATTGGCTAGGCTTCCCGGATTGAATTGAGGTCCAGTCCAAGAAACTGTGCTGGTACTGGCGAAGTACCCACCAACAAGCAATACTGAGTCGCCACAAAACACAATATCCTGGGGAGATGCCGAATTAGTATTAATCACCACGTTGTCGCTTATAACAGGAATAGGGGGAGGTGTATGCAATATGAAGTGAATTGTATCTTCACTTGAATAACATCCATCCTGCGAGGTGATAACCACAGAATAGTCTCCGGTAACGCCAACTGTAATTGACTCTGATGTTTGCCCGGTAGACCAGAGATAATTGTAGATCGGTCCCACATGATAGGGAGATGAACTTGTTGCCAGCAATGCAGTCTGCGTTGCACCATATAAATTCACCAGATTGCAACCTTCTATTGTATCCGGCCCGCAGTTATAATCAATGCCATTGTACTGATTGATGCACACTCCCGGATCAGGTTGTGCGCAAGATGTGTTGTAGTAAAAGTCATACAGTGATCTGTTCGGATCAAGTGGACAAGCAACAAAGATGTCAGAATTTCCTGCCGACTGCGTCATTGTGAAAACAGCATAATTCTGATCTGAACACAGCGATCCATTCGGAGGCGCATTTGTGGTGAGCGCCATATTGTACTGTAAAAAGCTGGGATAGCCATAGAATGCAGGACTAACCGGAGTCACAATCGACCACAAATATGAACCTGCTATATGCGGATTTCCGGATGCATCTCCTGCTACTCCATTACAAATTTGATCTTGAGAACCTCCGATGTGATGACTTCTCACCCACGCGCCAGAACCGGCGGTGTATTTTCC
>Ga0209298_10001311_pt1 | contig 16270 bp, 18 predicted proteins | sample S_140806_EF_Meta_FD_187325 | JGI IMG/M metagenome (GOLD analysis project Ga0209298, IMG submission 187325) | Freshwater microbial communities from Lake Simoncouche, Canada to study carbon cycling - S_140806_EF_MetaG (SPAdes) (version 2) | ecosystem: Environmental > Aquatic > Freshwater > Lake ...
AGATTATGAAACAAACATCAGTAGAATTTTTAATAAATGAAATACCAAACACTATAAGATATGCTTTGGAGGAGGAGGGAGTTATTGAACAAGCCAAAGCAATGGAAAAGGAGCAGATTTCACAGGCTTACACAACAGGGGTTGAAGAGGATGTTTATAGCAATCCTTTAAGAACTGGCGAAATGTACTTTAACGAAACATACGGAGGTAACAAATGACACCAAAAGAAAAAGCAGCCGCAATGATTTTAAAATACACAATTATTTTAGAGTATGATTTTGTTTCAGATTTAAAATGGTATCCACCTAACGATAAATATCGCAATCAAAGGATAAAAAAAGATGCTAAAAGATGTGCATTAGCAGCCTTAGAGTATATAATCGAACAAAACAATGTTTGGATTATGCAAACTGAAAAAGGCAATAACAATTATTGGGATGAAGTAAAAAAAGAAATTGAAAAATTATAACTAACTTTGCATCAATGGAAAGAGAAGATGAAATATTTGCATTATTAAACCCAGACGAATGAAACCCGATAGGCTGCATTTGGTTGATGTAATAGTAAGCGACAAGTCATTCAAAGAAATGTGCTTCAAGATAAATACACACTATGCTGAAGACATCTATCAAGAAACTATCTGCGAAATTCTAACTATATCAGATGAACGACTTCCAGACCTTAACTATTTAAAGTTTTGGTTTTATCGTGTAGCCTTCAATGTAATGTCGAGAAATGGCAAGTTAGGAAAGATAGTTTTAAGGGAGTTAATCGAGTTCGACATCTATACGCCAAGTGAACTATCAAAAGAGATAATGACTAAGGAAGCAGAGCAGTTTATGCTTTCCTTAAACGAATTTGAAAATCGAATCATATTATTATATAATCAATTTGGTGATATGAAGAAAGTCCAACGATTAACAGGGATTAGTTATTCAGCACTCCGAGCAGTCAAAGAAAAAATTAAACAAAAAGCGAAACAGATATGATTAAACTACTAATAGTTATTCCAAGTTACCCAAAAATAAGCGGAGTTGATTACCATCGGTTATGGATGCCTCACAACGTGATGTCAGACCTTTTCAAAGATGAGATTGAGATTAGTTTAATAAATGAAGTAGACAGCGCCACAGATGAGTTCTTAATGGACTTTGATTTAGTTGTGATGAATAGGTTTGCATCAAAGATAAACGAACCGCAGGCACTAATTGATAAACTAAAAAGAGTTGGTTTACCTTATGTGATTGATTTGGATGATGATTATATCCTTCCAAAGAATCATATCTTATACTATGCAGCAAAGGATGGCAACCATACCGAACAAATTAGTTTGGCAGTAAAGAATGCAACTGCCTGCACCACTACACACGAATTATTGGCGAGTACACTCACTAAGGAATTAGGGCAAAAAAATATTTACATAGTACCAAATGGAATTTATCCCGATGGGCATTTTGCATTAAAAGAACCGCAATTCAATGGTAAGTTAAACTTTGGATGGAGTGGGTCAATAACGCACTTAGAAGATGTTATTTTAATGCACGATGGTTTATATTCACTTTACACCGCAGACGATTACAAAAATAAGTTTAGGGTTGTATATGGTGGATTTGCAAGTCAATCAGAAACAAGTCAAGCAATATTAAGTGTATTGAGTGCAAGAGGAAAGGCAGATGAATCACAATTTGGAATCTTTAAAGAAACAGGGGTAAAGGAATATGGAAACTTTTATGACCTTATAAACGTATCACTTATACCACTTCGCAATAATCGTTTTAATAACAACAAATCAAACCTCAAACTATTAGAATCGGGATTTAAAATGAAAGCAGTAATATGCAGCGATGTTTACCCTTATTCTCCCGATTTAAAACATGGGGTTAATTGCTTAAAAGTAAAGCACAAAAACGATTGGTATAAGTACATGACCAAGTTAATAGACAATCCAAACTTAGTTGAAGATTTGAGGGCGCAGTTGTATATTGATGTGCAAAGATATCACATGACTAATGTAGCAACAGAAAGATTTGAAGCATACAAAGAAATTTTAAATAAATAATATGATAGAACTTTTAGGATTGCCTTTTTTATGGATTAGTTTCTTTACCGCAGGTAGTTTACCAAGTTGGTTAGACTTCAAACCTTTTAACTGCATTGTATGCCTTTCTTTTTGGAGTACATTATTTAGTGTGCTTTTATTTATATTTGTACCGCAAACGCAACCTTTTCTTATTGGATTAGGGTATGGTGGATTTGCAAGCTACTTAGCTATTTTGATGAAAAGACTATTAATAAAACTATACTGATGAAAACATTTGACGAAATTTACAGCGAGATAATTTATAAGGATGAGACGATTCGTTTTTCATTGCGTGAACTCCTGCACGTTTTTCAAACCGAAAATAGTTGGATAGGTCAAACTAATCAACTGCTTCAGTTAAAAGAATTTCAACACGAATTAACAGGAATAAGACCAGGCGGATGTTCGGGTTGTAACATCGAAGTACTGATGAATATGATAAGGTGGGTTAATAAATATGAATCAGATAAGGCAGCCCAAGAAACTAAAAAGATAGGAAGACCTAAACGCAATGGATAAGATATTATATTCACATAGTGGCGGACATGGAGACATGATTTATTCCTTAGCAGTTTGCAAAAGGATAGGCAAAGGTTATTACAAAACTAATTTTGATGATGTGTATTATCAAAACATCAAACCATTGCTTGAAGAACAACCGTATATTATTGAAGTATTGCCTAAGTCTTCACTCGAACCAATAACGCATAACCTTGATGACTTTCGCAATATGCAAGGACTTGGCGAAGTATCTTTACTTAAAAACCATTTAAGAGCATTTAATTTAAGCGAAGATAATTGGAATGATACTTGGCTAACAATAACACCAAAGAGATTAATAGAGGGCGAATATGCACTTGTAAACGTAACACCACGTTACCCTGCAATCGGATTTGAATGGCAAACTGAAATAGACTACCTAAAAGAAAAGTACAAACAAGTATTTTATGTAGGGTATGAAGAAGATATGACACCACCATTTAACTCCTTAGAATATTTTAAAACAAACAATGCCTTAGAACTTGCTCAATTAATTAACGATGCAACGGTTACAAGTTGTAATCAGTCGTTTGCTTTAACAATAGCACAGGGATTGGGTAAACCTTATAGATTAATGGTAGCAGACAATCATACTAACTGCATTCACAACGTATCAAACGAAACACTTTTAAACATATGATAATAAACGACCACGAATATAAAATAAATGAACAAGGGGTATTGCAACAAGTAAACCCAAATGTTATTACCTACGATTCTGAATATGTAGAATCAAGATATGGTGCAATCATTGAACTCCGAAAACAAATGAGTATGCTAAGATATGGTTATATGGTAGGCAGCATCGGTAAACCAACTAAAATACTTGAAATCGGTTATGGTGCAGGAGACTTCATTCAACTATGTGCAGAGCAAGACATCAAATGTTTTGGCAATGACATCACAGGAATACCAACACCGCCAAAAGTAACAGCCACCGATAACATATTCGAACAAGTTGATGTAGTATGTATGTTTGATGTCTTAGAACATTTTGAAGATATTAATTTTATCAAAGACCTAAACACTAAATATGTTTATGTTTCAGTTCCAAATTGCTCACAGCCACTTAATATTGAATATTTAAGTAACGACTATATACACCTAAGACCTAATGAACACCTACACCACTTTAATATAGTTTCACTAATCAATCACTTTGATATAAATGGCTATAAATTATTGACTATAAACAATATTGAAGACACGATACGTAAAAGACCAAATACACACGCTAATATTTTATCTGCTATATTTATAAAAGAAAATTTAAGCTAATGGGAAAGAACAAATACATTGAAACACCCGAAAAGATGTGGGAATACTTTGAAGCATATCGCCAAAAAGTAAAAAGCAACCCTATTTTAGTTCAAGACTTTGTCGGTAAGGATGGGGATGAGGTAAACAGAAAGAAAGAAAGACCATTGACATTGGAAGGTTTTGAACTCTATTGTTACGATAACGACATTATAAGCGATTTAAGCCACTATTTTGCAAATTTAGATAATAGGTACAGCGATTATATAGCTATCTGTTCACGCATAAGGAAAACTATTAAGGATGACCAAATACAAGGAGGTATGGCAGGAATTTACAATCCATCAATAACACAGCGATTAAATGGATTGACAGATAAGAGCGAAGTAAGGCATATTGAGCAGCCACTTTTTCCCGAGTAAACAGCAACTCAAATAAATTTAGTAAGCCAAAACAAAGGTTTTGATTTAAAATATTACCATTCACATAAATAATGTTTAAACGTACAACCGCAATAAATAGATTATTGAAGTTAACTGCCCGAAAGAAAATCATTCAGGGTGGGACTTCCTAACATCCCCTTATGAGTAATTGTAAGGGGGACTAATCAGCAGGCAAAACATTTGGAATCTTACCCATCTTAATTGATAGGGCGAGCAAAACACCACATCTTGAAATATCAGTAGTTTCAGAAACCATCCCACATCTTCGCAGGGGTGCAATGAAAGATTTTTTAAAAATAATGGAGTGGACAGGTCGTTATTCAGATTTGAATTGGAATCGCTCACTACTTACCTATCGTTTTGCAAATGGTTCTTATATTGAGTTCTTTTCAGCCGAAATGGAAAGTAAGTTAAGAGGTGCAAGAAGAAACATATTATACATTAACGAAGCGAATAACATAACATTTGAATCATACCACCAATTAGCAGTCCGAACAAGTGGAGAGATATGGTTAGACTTTAACCCTACCAATGAATTTTGGGCGCATACCGAATTGATGAATGATGAAGACACTGAACACATCATATTGACTTATAAAGACAATGAGGCACTACCCGAAACAATTATACACGACATTGAAGCAGCCGAACTAAAAGCTAAGACATCAACTTATTGGGCGAATTGGTGGCAAGTTTATGGACTTGGGCAAATCGGAAGCCTGCAAGATGTCATATTTGACCAATGGAAGCAGATTGACACAATACCAGAGAAAGCCGAACTTGTCGGACATGGAATGGATTTTGGTTTCACGAATGACCCAAGCACACTTGTAGCAATATATAAGTATGAAGGCAAACTAATCATTGATGAATTATTATACAGAACGAACATGACAAATAACGATTTAGGTAACTTTCTTAAATCTATCCAATTTGGGCGCAAGGAATTGATATGTGATAGTGCAGAGCCTAAATCAATAGAAGAACTAAGGCTGCAAGGTTTCAACGTGCGACCTGCAGTTAAAGGTGCAGATTCAATCAAGATAGGAATAGACATTTTGAAACGATACGAGATACAAGTTACAAAGAACTCAACTAATTTAATAAAAGAGTTAAGGGGCTATACTTGGGAAAAGGATAACGAGGGCAAACTAACAGGCAAACCAATAGACAGTCTAAATCATTGCATTGACCCTATGAGATATGTAGCACTCTTAAAATTAAATAACCGACCAAGTGGCAAATATTCAACAATTTCAATTTAAACTTATATTTATAAAAGATGATAGGCAATTACAACCAACTAACCATTAAGCAGTTTTTAAAAATCAAACTAATTAGCGAACTCGAACAAGACCCTTTGCATAGAAAGGTTTTGATATTGAGTGAAATTAGTGGTGTTTCAGTTGATGAAATCGAAAGTATGCCAATAGGCGAAATGATTGAGGCACTAAAAGGACTTGATAAGATTGAGAACCTGCAAGCGGATGAAAAAATAAAGTTGAAATTCAAAGTAGGTGGCAGAAAGTTTATCGTTAAATGGAAAGAACAAGAATTAACAAGCGAGCAGTTCATTGATGTTAGTCACTTTTGCAAAGAACCTGAAAAGATATTGAGTAACATCCATAATATACTTGCTTCGGTTTGTGTAGAACGTAATTGGTATGGCAAAGAATTAGGGTACAAAGGAGATAATCATAAAGAGATTGCAGACCTATTCTACAATGAAATGAAAATATCGACTGCATATCCAATCATGCTTTTTTTTTGCAAATACTACGAGGCATTGCAGCAAAATATCCTAATTTATTTGGAATCGGAAGCGAACAAGGCGATGGAGAGCACGAAGGAGTTGATGGAGAAATTCAAACTTTTAGAACAAAGTGGGGATGGATTGCAAGCATAAACGATATATGCAAAGATGACCGTACTAAATGGGATTACTTTTTTAAAATGAATGTAATTGAGTTTCTAAATACAATGACATTTTATAAAGACAAAAGCGAACACGAAAAGGAAATATGGACAAGGCAGCAGCAGCAGCAATAGGAGCAAAGTTTGGGGAGTCAATCAAAGACTATACAAAAGCAAGTGAGAATATCATTGAGGCTATTGTTATCGACCATTGCAACGAAGGTATAAGGCTAATGTCGAAACAGATAAAATCAAAGGCAAGGACCGGTCAAGCAAGTACATTAGCAGCAAGTATGAGTAATGTTCCTATTCAAGTAAGTGCAACTAAGTTTCAAGTGAACACAATTAGTACTGAGTACTATGCAGACTTTGTAGATAAGGGAGTTAAGGGAGTTAGGAATAGAGGCAAAGCACCAAGCAGCCCATATAGTTTTAAGAACTTAGGAACATCAAAGGCAATGGTTGAATCGTTTAAGGATTACATCGCAAGGACAGGCAGCAAGTCAATGAATAAAAAAACATTGATTAGAAAGAACAAGAAAAAACAATCAGATTTAATCACTAAGGAAGCTAAACAAATGGCAGTTGCAACTAAAATAGGTGGTATAAAACCGATGAATTTTATTAGCAAAGCAGACAATCCACAAAGGACAAAACAACTTGCAGCAAGTTTAGCAGCAGCATTAGGTAAGGCAATGGCAAAAAATATAAAGATATCAATCAATGGCAATTAACATCATATCAAACCCGAACAGCGTAGTAAGTGCATTTAATCAAATGGCATTCAATGTTAGTTCAACTCAAGCAGGGCAAAGCAATTTTAATTTTATAGCTGATGTATATGTGAGTGGAATTACTAACGCAGTAAGTAGAATAGCAATACCAAAACAACCAAGTGTTAATACTTGTTTGATAGATACAAGTCCGATATTAAAGAACTATGTTAAAAATGATTTCTTTAATGTCAATGGGGCTTCAATATATTGTGAGCCTAACTTAAATAGTAGGGTAAAATATTATGTTCAATATGGAGAGTTATATGATGTAAGTGGAGTGCCAACTATTTATGATAACCTTAGAAGATTTCCAACAAGTGGAAGTAACACCGCAGTAAATTCGATATTTGGATTTGAGCAGTTCAATACTAATGTTTGGAATGGTTATGATGTAAGCGGATTTGGCTTCTTAACTAATATACCCGAAAGAATAACTATTGAGCAAGGTCAAGAATTAAGATTAAGTTTTTACGACCCAAGTAATTTGATAAGGTTTTTATATGTCGATGGTGTGTATGAAGACTATATAACACCAAATAAAGTAAGTGGTGAGTATCTGTATAACGTAAATATTAAAAACTTACTTGGGACAGGCGCACCTTATCAAACCATAGGCACACACACAATAACACTTGCTAATAGTTTTGTCGCAGCCGTTAAAACCATAACCATTGAGATAGTCGCAAAGTGTTCTAAGTTTGATACAATACGATTGCATTGGTTAAATAACTTAGGGGGATGGGATAGCTATAACTTCACAAAACAATCCATTAAAGCAATGGATATTGAACGCAAGCAGTTTAAGAAAATGATGTCAATCGGTTATTCAAAGAGTGACAGATTAAAGACTAACTACAATACAACCATAATAGATAAGTTACAAATAAATTCAGATTGGATAAGCGATGAAATGGCTGATTGGTTTCAAGGATTGCTTACAAGTCCGATTGTCTACTTAGAAAGAGGTTCGAATGACTTTGTTTCAGTTAATATAACCAACTCATCATATCTCATACAAGAATACTTGAATGGTCGCAAAATTCACAACTTGCAATTAGATATTGAATACTCATATAATCGTTATAGTCAATCGTTATAATGCAAAAGACAGAACTAAAAATATACGCAGATAGTAAGTATTTCAATGTGGACTTGTTCGATAATGAGCCTATTGAACTAACTAAGTCTATAATTGAATTGACAGAACCCGAACAAAGGAAGTCAGACTATACAAAGACTATCAACATACCAGGAACTGCTAATAACAATTCAATCTTCAGTAATATATTCGATGTTAATCACTCGATATTGAACGGAGATAACTCTAACTTTTATGTGGACTTTGACCCAAGAAAAAAAGCTAATTGTATTTTATATCGTGAGGGAATTCCGCAGTTAAGAGGCTATTTGCAAATGACCTCAATTAACATACTTGATGAACAAAATATCACTTATGAATTAGTAGTTTATGGAAGGGTGGCTAACTTATTTCAAGATGTCGGAGATAACCTATTAAGTGATTACGATTTCAGCGAATACACTCACTTATGGACTGAAACCAACGTAAGAAACTCAATCAATACATCAATTATCATCAATGGAGTTACTGCTTTATTCCAATTAGGTAGGGGATATGTTTACCCACTTATTGATTATGGTTTTGACAACAATGCACAACAAACTTATAATGTTGACCAACTCTACCCTGCAATTTATGTAAAGACTATTTTAGACAAGATTTTAAAAACACATGGTTATAGATATGAAAGCACAATCCAATCGAATAATTTTTTAAATTCAACCGACTTTAAGCGGTTAATAATTCCTGCAAGTGGAAATGATTTGAGATTGACAAGCAACCAAATAATAGACAAGACATTTGTAGTTAATAGGACAACAGATAACAACTTAGGGGCAGCGACTAATAATATTGTTAAGTTGATGTTTAACAACACCGAACAAGATACAGACCCAGTAGGAGTAGCAGCAAATCACTCATCATGGGTAGTGCCAAGTCAACAAGGAGGTTACTACAATTTTGTATTAAACTTAAAATTAAATGTAGAATTAAATAGCAGTATTACTTTACCAAGTGGTAGTTATATAACTTTTAGGCTGCATATTTACATTAGAACTACAAGTGGTAGAATATTAAACCCGAATGGTACTAATCAACTTATTGGATTAACTATTAATAGTAGAACATTTGATTTATCTTGTTTATATCAAACTAACAATAAGTTAATTTATGATGGAGATGAAATTGAGATTTATTGGCAGATTACATCTGTACAAGTTATCGGAACTTCACCAGTTAGTTTACAACCAAGTGATTTAAATGTTATTATTAAAACTGAAACTCAATTTTATAGTTTACCAAGACCTGAACTATCAGAATTTTCAAATGTCAATCCAACGAATGCACTACCTGAATTAAAGGCAAAAGACTTTTTAACAGCATTGATAAAAATGTTCAATCTTTACATTGAGCCAAACCAACTTGATGATAGGTTATTAGCGATTGAGCCTCGTGATATTTACTACAATGATAATGTAGTTGACATCACTAACAACTTAGATGTGAGCAAAGACTTCATTCAAAAACCTATGGGTGCATTAGACTTTAAGCAACTTGAATTTAGCTATGCTATGGATGATGACTATTGGAACAAAGACTATACAGACAAGTATAATTATAATCATGGATTTAAGAGATTAGATGTTGAGAATGATTTTTTAATTGAAACAAAAAAGATTGAATTACCATTCGCACCAACTCCATTAGCAAAGCCTACAACTGATAGGATTATACCGCAGATAGTTTGGTGGAAAGACCAAAATTCATTTAATGGAAGGGTAAATAAAACAGCAAAACCAAGAATATTATATTATGGTGGATTAAAGTATACAGGAAGTCCATTAACTATTCACTCAAATGGAACACCACCAACAAACACACCATATTCAAGTTATGGTTATGCAGGTCACGTAGACGACCCTGCAAATCCTAACTATGATTTGAATTGGGCGACATCGCAAGAAATTCAATACACTATTGGAGGATTAACACCGATTACGATAAACAACCTTTATAAAAGATATTGGGAAAAAAATATTAAAGAGATAACAGATAAGGACAGCAAGATAATCGAGTGTTATATGTACTTCAATAATGTAGAGTTGCAAAATTTATCATTCAGAAACCTTTATAAAATAGACCGCCAATATTATAGACTGTACAAAGTTGAAACAGACTTGAATAGCAACGAGCCTGCAAAATGTCAGTTCTTAAAATTAAAGAATATCAATGTACCATTAGCAGACCAAGTATTAATCAATGGCGGTTCACAAACTATAGAGGGTGAAAGATACACACCAATAATAAGTCAAACACCAAATAGGATTGATGTAATAAATCAAAGGGAGAATTTTAACGTAGAGATTGAAAGCGCAATGGGAATATCAGATTATAGGATTGAGCCTAAATCGCAATTTATAAAAGCAGACAATGATGTTTACTTACCACCTGCTAATGCTTCATTTGATTACGATAATAACAAGTCGATTGAGATTAAAATTTACAATAATCATAGCGGTAATATTAGAGTTTATACCGCAATAGATTCGCACAACGTAGCGAGGAAAACAGGAATAGTATTTTATTCAGATGGAACAAATTGGTATCATTTATAAGTCATGGCAGAAGAGAAAGTAATAATAGAAACAGAGGTTAAACTAGGTAACTCGACTAACTCGGTAAAGAGTTTAAAGGCAGAGTTAAGACAAGTCACAAATGAACTTTCAAACCTTGAAGAAGGTAGTGAAGCATTTATACAAGCAGCTAAAAAAGCAGGGCAATTACAGGACAAAATCGGAGATGTAAAAAATACGGTCAAAGCATTTAATCCTGAAGGGAAATTTCAAGCATTAGCCGGTGCAGTAGGAATAGCAGCCAATGGATTTTCAGCTATGCAAGGTGCAATGGCTTTATTTGGTTCTGAAAGTAAAGAACTAAACAAAGTAATTGCACAAACGCAAGGGGCAATAGCATTAGCCACAGGATTGAATGGGCTATTGGGAATGGGTGATGCTTTTAAACTTTTAAAATTAACAGCGATTTCAAGTTTTAATTCAATTAAATTAGCTATTGGTGCAACAGGTATAGGATTGATAGTTGTGGCAGCAGGGTTATTGGTTGCTAATTGGGAAGCAATATCGAAAGCAGTCAAAGAAAGTTTCCCAATCTTCAATAACATAGGTGCAATATTTGATAAACTTCGTGAGATTGCTTACGGTACAGGTGAGGTTATAAAGAATGCAATATTAATGCCTTTCAAAACTATTGGTAAAGCAATACAAGGCGATTTTAAAGGTGCAGTTGAAGAAATAAAAAACGGATATAATATTATTGGCAATTATCAGAAAGGTGCAGAGAAAGGGCGTGAAGCGAATAGACAAGCAGCAGCGGAGGAAAGACTAAAAAATTTAATTAAAGAAAAGGAAGATGAACTTGAAGTAAACAAGGCAAGAGGAAAAGATACATATAAGGAAGAATTAGCACTCAATAAGCTAAAACAAAAGGCAGCAAAGGACAATGAAGAAGAATTAAAAAAAATACAGCAAGAAGAAAAGGTATTGATTGCAGGTCATAAAAAAGACTTAGCAGATAAGGCAAAAGCAGCAGCAGAAAAACAAAAAGCAGAAGATAAAAAAAGAGAGGAAGAAACAAAATCATTTAGAGACGCAGAGGCACAATATGATGCTGAACAATTAAAGAAGAAATTAGCAAGGAATAAGGAATACAAACAACAACAAAGAGATTATGATGCCTACCAAGCGCAAGAAGCAATAAAAGACCAAGAAGAGGCTGCAAAAAAAGAAAAAGAAATAAATCAAGAGGTTGCAAAAGACACTACTAAATCATCAGAGGAAAGATATGCAGCATTAGATGCTTTAAATAAAGCAGGTGTTATATCTGATAAGGAAGCAAGTGATGCAAAAATAGCAATAGCAAAAGCGGAGAAAGATGCAAGAAATGCAGCATTAGCAGAGGGCGCAAATGTATTAAACCAAGCAGCCGAATTATTAGGTAAAAATACAGCCGAAGGTAAAACATTGGCAGTTGCATCGGCTACTATCTCCACTTATTTGTCAGCACAAAAAGCATTTGAATCATTTGCAGGTATTCCTGTTGTGGGTGTAGGTTTAGGTATTGCAGCCGCAGGTGTAGCAGTTGCATCAGGTTTAGCAACTATCAATAAAATATTATCAGTCCCAGTACCAGGCGCAAGCGGTGGAGGTGGCGGTGGTTCAATGCCAAGTATGCCCGCAGCACCTGCAATGAGACCGACAGGATTCTCGACAGGGCAACCAAGTCAAACACCACCAAAAGTAGAACCACAAAAAGTATTTGTAGTGGAAAGCGATATAACGAACTCACAAAACAAAGTTGCACGAATTCAAAGCAAAGCAACTATTCAATAATTTAATATTTAAAAGAGTATGGCAATAGATAAAAGAATACCGATTTATAGATTCGTAGTAGGAGAGGATGATGAAGCGGGAGTTACCGCAGTTGCATTAGTAGACAATCCTGCAATCGAGATGAATTGGCAAGCATTCGCAGCAAGTAAAATATCATTTGATTTTGATGATACACTTTCAACTGCAAGAGGTCAAGAATTAGCACAGCAATTAATTGATAAGGGTGCAATAATCTATGTTATATCTGCACGTCAAGATGTGCAAGGTATGCTTAAAACTGCAAAAGATTTAGGCATTCCTGAATCAAGAGTATTCGCAACAGGAAGCAATAAGGCAAAGATTGAAAAGGTTAAATCATTAGGGATAACAAAGCATTATGATAATAACGCTGATGTCATAAAAGAATTAGGTAGCATAGGTAGCAAGTTCGCAATGGATAAAATCACTTGTTCTAATTGTGGGCATACTTGGATGATTAGCGATGGTGGCGAAGACCCTTATAAGTGCAATATGTGTGGAATGGAAAATCAATTTATAGTTGAGCCAAAAGACAATGAAAGCGAAGATGAATTTATTAGCAGATGTATAGCAGTTGAGGTAGGCAATGGTTATGAGCAAGAACAAGCAGCCGCAATGTGTTATTCAAAATGGAATGAACAAAAGTTTGCAGAAACTTATAATGACTATCCAAAGAAAGCAAGTGAGAATGCACAAGCAGCGTTGAACTATGCAGAGAAAAACGGATGGGGTTCATGCGGAACAAGTGTCGGAAAGCAAAGAGCCAATCAGTTGGCAAAAGGCGAAAACATTAGTAGAGAAACTATTGCACGAATGGCAAGTTTTGAACGACAAAGACAAAACTCAAACAAAGCATTAGGAGATGGATGTGGTCGTTTGATGTGGTTAGCTTGGGGTGGTGATGAAGGTATCGAATGGGCGCAAAGAAAGCTAAAACAGATAGACCAAAAGATGAGTAAGTTTTCATCTAATAAAGAAAAGAAAATAATAAGCGGTGCATTAATGGTCGCAGATTTGCCAATCTATCGCAAAGATGAGCAAGGCGAATACTATGGACTATTCACAGCGGAAGACATCTACAATATCCGCAACAAGTTCTTTAAAAATAACAATACGAAATCGGTTAATGAAATGCACGACCCAAACAAGATGGTTGATGGTGTGTATATGATTGAATCATTTATTATAGATAGCAAGCGAGGAATAAATGCACCCGATGGGTTAAAGCTAACTGATGGTTCATGGTTCGGTAGCTACAAAGTAGATAATGAAGAAATATGGAATGACTTTATAAAGACAGGCGAGTTCAAAGGTTTCAGCGTAGAGGGTGTATTTAAGACCACTAAGATTGATTCTAAGCCACTATCTATTATTGAGCAAGCTATTGACATCATAAAGCAAATTGAAGACTAAAAAAGCAACGTAAAAACAAATTAATATTTAATAATAAAAACAAGATGACACCTAAAGAAGCATTAACAAAATTAACAATGTTGTTTAGCAAAGAGATGGCAGCACAACAAGCGAAATTAGAAGATGGAACTATCATATCGTGGGAAGGCGAATTAAAAGAAGGCGCAGCGATTATGGTGGTTGATGAATCAGGCAATATGACACCTGCACCTGATGCAACACATACCTTAGAGGATTACACATTAGTAACAACCGTTGGCGGTTTAGTTACCAAAATCGAAAAGAAAGTTGAAGATGGAAAGAAGCCCGAAGAAATGTCAAGCGAATTTGAGCAAATCTTCACTAAGCACATCGAACAATTTAGCGGAGTGATAGGTAGAGTTGAAGCATTAGAAAATTCATTTGCAGAATTAAGCAAAGTAATTGCAGATTCAAAGGTTGATATTGAAAGCAAGTTCAGCAAAGTAGTTGAATTAGTTGGAGAAATCGCAACAGAGCCAAGTGTTAGCACACCTGCACCAAAGAACTTATTATTCAAAAAAGACAAGCCTGCAAAGACCGCAGTTGAGTTATTCATGGAATTTAAAAAATCACAAAATAAATAAAAAAAAATTATGGCATTTAACGTAACGGGATTAACCAATTACACAAAGACCAATGAGCAGATGCTTATTGTTAAGTCTTTCTTCACTCCAAAGACTGCAACTTATATGCAGAAATTAACAGGGGTAAAATCAGCAATTCAAGTACCTTCATTATCAGATGACTTCTATTGGGGCGCAGGTGGAACTTGTGGACTTTTATCAGCATCAGGTGATACGACAATTTCATCAAGAAATTTGACAGTTGCACCTATTAAGATTGAAAAGTCATGGTGTATAGCTACACTGGAGGCTAAGTACACACAGCTTTTATTATCACCAGGTTCACAATACGAATCACTACCAGGCGGTATTGATGAAGCATTTATGAACTATCTTATGGGTTCGCAAGGTGAGAAAATTGAAATTGCATTATGGCAGTCAGTATCGGGTGGTGGTTCAAGTGACTATACATCTAAATTTGATGGTTTGATTCAAATCATTGGTGCGGCAAGTGGAGTTATAAGTGCAAATGTAAGTGCATATATCACACCTGTAACAGCAGTAACGGTATCAAATATTATATCAGTATTACAAGCTACATACCAAGCTATTCCTGCCCAAATTTTAGACAAAGAAGATACAAGAATATTCATAGGTCAAGATTGGTCAAGATTGTATCAATCTGCATTAGTTAATACAAATGCTGCATATGTTGTAAATAATTATATTAACACAGATGCCACAGGTGAGTATTATTTATTGGGAACAAACGTAAAGATTGTACCAGTACCGGGATTGAATGGAACTAATAAGGCATACGCATTAAGAACAACTAATATGTTCATGGGTGTAGACTTAGAAGGTGATGATGAAATGAGTACTTGGTATTCTCAAGATTATGATTCAGTATATATGAGAATGAAGTTTAAGTTAGGAACTCAAATTTCACAACCAACAGAAATAGTAAAATTCATCGTATAATTTAAGGGGGTTAACAGCCCCCTTTTTAAACTTAAAAGGAGAAAACAAATATGCCATGTGCAATAGTTAGTTCATACGCCTTAGACTGCAAAGATGCAGTAGGAGGTATCAAAAATATTTACATCACAGAGCTTGCAAATGTTACAGCAGTAACAGAAAATGCAAGTGGATTTGTGACAGCAATCACAAAAGCAGGTGGAACAAAGTTTTACAAATATGCTTTACTGCCAAGAGCCAAAAACGATTTCACTCAAAACATAATGGCAGATGCTGCATTGGGTACGGTTGCATTTGAGCAAACCATAAATACTAATTTTACTAAATTAGCCTATGTAACTCAATTTCAATTACAGACTTTGATTGCAAACAGATGTTCAGTTATTGTAGAAACTAAATCGGGTCAATACTTTTTATTCGGTAAAGAAAATGGTGTTGAAGTGACCGCAGGTAGTGCAGCAAGTGGAGCAGCAATGAATGAGTTTAATGGTTACATCCTAACCTTTACAGGAATGGAGAAAGCATTAGCGAATGAAGTTAGTTCGAGTATTATCGCAGGATTGCAATCTTAATTACTTATTTTTTTATAAACTTAAAACCACTTCACTTATTGAGGTGGTTTTTTTTTAGCAAAATTTCACACGAGTTATATATATAAGTAGTGATACGAATTACACAAGAGGAGGCTCAAAATATTTATGTGACTTTAACCGAGAATAAAGTTGGAACAAGTCCATATTATTTACTTGAATGTACAAATCAAGTAACAAACGATATTTCATA
>Ga0209298_10001312_pt1 | contig 16247 bp, 14 predicted proteins | sample S_140806_EF_Meta_FD_187325 | JGI IMG/M metagenome (GOLD analysis project Ga0209298, IMG submission 187325) | Freshwater microbial communities from Lake Simoncouche, Canada to study carbon cycling - S_140806_EF_MetaG (SPAdes) (version 2) | ecosystem: Environmental > Aquatic > Freshwater > Lake ...
TGCGGGGCCGTTCCAGAGCTTCTCCAGCTTCTCGAAGCGCACTTCGGCGGCGATTTTGCCATCCTTGCCCATGTTCCAGAAATCGGGATGCGAATCGCCAAACTCCGTCTTCGTCCAGCCGATCCACACGCCGCGTTGCCAGGGATGATCGGCTTGATGATTGCCGGTGACGACTTTGCCGCTCGGCGAGTAGATCGGGTGCAAATGGGCGCCGTGAGCAAAAGACGCGGCCACACCTTCGGGAATCTCTCCGGGCTGCATTTGATAATCGCAGATGGTTTTGCCGCTGATGGCAAAGCGGACGACGGAGCCGGATGGTTCGGCGGTGATGTCGGCGGAGCGGGCGGAAGGGACGGAAAGGACAAAAAGGACGGAAGCGACGATGGAGGGCAGTTTCATGAGGGTGGAACGGCGGTGGAGAGAACAAACTGGCGTGAGGCCAAACAAAAGCGGCAGACCTTTCGAGCCTGCCGCTTTGTGAGAGTGTGAGATGATCAGGATCAGCCGAAGATCTGAGTCACGGGCTTGCCCTTGTCCACGACGGTGAAGGGGCGCTTCGAGGGGCTGTAGAGGACGGTGTCCATCGGCAGGCCGAGGGCGTAGGCGATGGTGGCGTTGAAATCAGGCACGCTGACGGCTCCATCGGCGACTTTGTGACCGTTTTCATCGGTAGCTCCCCACACCTGACCACCACGCACGCCGCCACCGGCGAGGACGCAGCTAAAGCCGGGGGCGTGATGATCACGGCCATCGTTGGCATTGATCTCGGGGGTGCGACCAAACTCGGTGGCGAGCACGACGAGCGTTTCCTGGAGGAGACCACGGGAGTCGAGATCTTGAAGCAGGGTGCTCAAAGCGGCATCGAGCTCATCGGCGAGCTCGGGCACGCGGGTGAAGTTCGCATTGTGCGTGTCCCACGAGCCGAAGGTGACCTCCACATGGCGCACGCCATGCTCGACGAGGCGGCGGGCAAGGAGGCAGCCCTGGCCGAAGCGGTCGCGGCCATACTTTTCGCGGAGTTTGTTGTCTTCGGCATCGAGGTCGAAGGCCTTCAATTCCTCGCTCTTCATCATCTTGATGGCGTCGTCATACATGTCGCTGTAGGCGCGGACGTTTTTGACGTTGTAGGTGGCGGCGAATTTGGCGTCGAGCTGCTTGGCGACTTGGAGGCGGTCGAGCATGCGGCCTTCGGTGAACCAGGAATTGGTGCGGACATTGGCGATGCCGGTCTCGGGATCATTGATCATGAGCGGGGCGAATTTAGCCTCAAAGAAGCCCGCGCCGGGATGGCGGCTGTCATTGCCGATCATGACGGAGCCGGGCAGGGTGGGATTGCCACGGCCTTGGAATTTTTCGAGCCAGGCACCCATGCTGGGGTGCTTGATGCTGCTGCGCATGGTGTAGCTGGTGCGCTGGTAATACTGACCTTGCTCGTGGGCTCCCTGAGTGGAGTTCATCCCGCGAAGGATGGCGATCTTATCCGCCTGGCGAGCCATGAGCGGGAGGTTTTCGCTGAGGCGGATGCCATCGACGTTGGTGCTGATGGTTTTGGTGAGGCCCATCACGTCTTTGTTGTCCGGCTTGGGGTCCCAGGTGTCGAGGTGGGACATGCCGCCGGTCATGTAAAGGTAGATGACATTGCGGGCGGTGGCGGCCTGCTTTAGGGGGGAGGTGCCCAGGCCGGGGGCGGCGATCACGCGGGAGGCGGTGACGCCGAGGAAGGTGCTCGCGGCCGTGGTGACGAAGTGGCGACGGGACAGATCGGTGCTCATAGGGTGTGGTTTTGGGGGTGGAATCGCGGCCTGAAACGCGGGCAGGCGGCTTAGATTGCAGGAAAATTCATGTCTTGCGAGGAAGGGCGGGGGATTCACTGTGCGGCCCACGCTAGTGACCATGACTGATTGCTTTGCCCTGCTCGGGCTCCCACGCTCTGCCTCCCTCGATGAATCCATGCTCCAGGCAGCCTGGCATGAGAAGAGCCGTGCCACCCACCCTGACCAGCCGGGCGGCAGCGCCACGCTCGCGGCGGAGATCAATGCCGCCTACGAGACGCTCCTCGCGCCGGAAAAGCGCCTCAAACATCTGCTCGATCTTCAGGCGGTGTCCTGGCGCACGATTCCGATCTCGGCGGAGATGATGTCGCTCTTTTCCCAAATCGGTCCGCTGCTGCAAAAAGCGGCTGCTTTGGCCAAAAAGAAGCAGCAGGCCTCCTCCGCTCTCGCGAAGGCACTGCTGGCGAATGAGGAGATGAGCCTGCGGGAGGCGCTGGAGGCGCTTGGAACGGAAATCGAGGCCAAACGCGAAGGGATTCTCTCCGCCTTGCCGGAGGAGCTTGAGCGGCTCCAGGTCGCCCAGGCTACGCTGGCCTATCTCTCGAAATGGCAGGCGCAGATTCGTGAGGCGCTGCTGGTGATGATGTGAGGGTGATAAATTCCTCTTGGCTAGCACGGCGCGTCTGGTTATCGGCGGCTTCCACCTTTGTCCTCACCGCTCGTGCCTGCTCCCACTCTCCCCGGTTTTTTGCTCTCGTTTGAAGGCTCTGAAGGCTGCGGCAAGTCCACGCAGATCCATCTATTAAAGGAGCGACTGGAAAAGAGTGGTCGCGAAGTGGTGGTGCTTCGTGAGCCGGGCGGCACGGAGATCGGCGAGAGCATCCGACACCTGCTTCAGCATGCGAAGGAAGGTCACGCGATGACGATGGAGACGGAGTTGCTGCTTTTCGCGGCCAGTCGGGCGCAAATCGTGCGGGAGAAAATCAGGCCGCTGATCGAAAGCGGTGCCTTTGTGATCCTCGACCGTTTTTTGGACTCGACGACGGTTTATCAGGGGCACGCCCGCGGGCTGCCGCTGGAGAGTGTGAATGCGATCAATCGCTTCGCCATTGGCGGCACGCTGCCGCAGCTCACGATCCTGCTGGATCTCGACACGTCGACGGCTTGGCAGCGCATTCACGCCACGGGCCGCGAGCTAGATCGCATGGAAAGCCAGCCGCCGGAGTTTTTTGAGAAAGTCCGCCAAGGTTACCTCAATCTCGCGGCGGCTGAGCCGCAGCGAATCAAGGTGGTGGATGCAGGAGCCGCACCGGAGGCGGTGCATGAGGTGATTTGGGCTTTGCTGGCGTAGTCTGGAGCGATTGTTTGCTGGAAGGCCATTCACACGCTCTACTCCGCCGCCAAGCCTATGAACTTCTTTTCCCGCATTCTCCGCTACCTGACCTTTGCGCTCGCGATCGCGGGGGTGTTCATGATGGGGCAGGTGATGAAGACCCTCCACGGGCAGGAAGTCAAAATTCCGCCGCCGCCAGTGAAGCCGCCGGAGAAGCACGCCGAGACGGACATCGGAGCGATGGGCATTCTCGAAGCCCGCGATGAAAATGTGGCCATCGGTGTGCCTGGGCCTGGACTGGTTGAGGAGGTGAAAGTGGTGGTGAATCAAGTGGTGAAGAAAGGCGATGCTTTGCTGCGGCTGGATGATCGTGAATTGCAAGCCTCGCTGCTGGGACAAAAAGCCGCAGTGGCGGTCGCCGCAGCGAATTTGACCGTGACGCAGGCGCAGCTCGCGAAGGTTCAAGACATGCTGGACCGCCTCAAATCGGTGCCGGATCAGCGTGCGATCAGTCAGGATGATCTGCGGAATCGCAGCAATGATGTGCTCGTTTCCAAGGCGCAGATGATGGCCGCTGAGGCGCAGCTTTTGTCCGCAAAGTCGGAGGTGGAGCAGACGGTGCGGCTCGTGCAGCGGCTCACGGTGATGGCTCCTCGCGATGGCACGATCCTTCAGGTGAACATTCGTGCTGGTGAGTATGCCTCTCCGCAGAATCGCCAGCCTGCTTTGGTTCTCGGTGACATCGCGGCGCTGCGGGTGCGGGCGGATGTGGACGAGCAAAACGCCGTCAGCGTGCAATTGGGTGGCACCGCGCAGGTTTCGCTCAAGGGCGATTCAGCGCGGAAGTTCGAAGCGAAATTCATCCGCGTAGAGCCTTATGTGATCCCCAAAGTCTCCCTCACCGGAGCTAGCACGGAGAGGGTGGATACGAGGGTGCTCCAGGTGATTTACGAGATCGTCCTGCCATCTGGCCAAGAGGCCCCGCAGCTCTATGTGGGTATGCAGGTGGATGTGAGCATTCCACGAAAGAAGCCCTGAGGGCAAAGGTCAGTGGTTCGGTGTTTGTAGTTCGGGCTTTAGCCCGCGTTTGGATCCTCTATTTCACCACCGACCTGCCCGCAGTGCTTCGCTCAGCGATGCAGGCGGGGGGCATGGAGGAGTACAGAGCCAAAGCAAGGAATGGCCGCAAAAGAACGCAAAGAGCGCAAAATCAAAGCCTTGGAGAGATACGATTTCCCATCTTCTCCAGCGCGGCGAGACGCTGGCCGAGCGGCGGATGCGAGTAATGCAGGGCCACGGTGAGTGGGTGCGGCTGCGGATGGGCGAGGTTCTCGGTGGAGAGTTTTTTCAAGGCGGTCATCAGCGGGGCGGCGGTGCAGGCTTGGGCGGCAAAGGCATCGGCTTCGAACTCGTGTTTGCGGCTCATGGCGCTGGAGACGAGGCCGAGGAGCATGCCGAGAGGTTGGTAGAGCAGGCTGAAGAAGAGCAGTCCGAGGCCGATGGGCTGGCCTTGAACGCCAAAGGCCGCAAAGAAGGCTGGTGATTTCAAGGCGAGGTGCAGCAGCCAGAACATCAAAGCAGATTCGGCGAGTCCAATGGCGATCTGCATGGGCACATGGCGCAGTTTGCCATGGCCGATCTCATGCGCCAGCACGGCGAGGAGTTCTTCTTCGTTGTGCTTGTCGATCAAGGTATCAAACAGGGCGATGCGCTTGGTTTTGCCAAAGCCAGCGAAGAAGGCATTGGCCTTTGAGGAACGGCGGGAACCATCCACGACGGAGACATCGGCCACGGGGAACTTCAAACGCTCGGCAAGACCCAAGATGGCGGTGCGCAGCGTGCCTTCACCCAGCGGGGTAAACTTCATAAACATCGGCATGAGCAGTCGTGGAGCCAGCCAGGCCATCAACAGACTGAAACCCGAGACACAAAGCCATGCCCAAAGCGCGGCGAGAGGTTGTGTTTGGAAGAACCAGAGGATCAAGGCCAGCAGTGGCACGCCAAGTAGGAGCGTGAGGAGCATGCCTTTGACTCGATCCATGATGAACGTGCCCGGCGTGGTGCGATTGAAGCCGAACTCGGCCTCGACGCCGAAGGTGTCCCAGGTCTCGAAGGGCAGGGCGAGCAGGGTTTTCACCAGCACGACCACACCGATGGCGGCGACGTTTGTCCAAAGAGTGCTCCAGCCTTGCTCGGCGAGCTTGGCGTCGATCCAGGCGAAGCCACCGCTCCACCAAACGGCGATGAGCAGTGCGAGAAAGAAGGCATCGCGGATCAAAGCGACTCGTGCGGACCTTCCCGCATACTCGGCGGCCTTTTTGACGGTCTCTTCATCAAACACGCCTTTCAGTCGCTCGGGCAGCGGCAGGCTGTAACGCGAGAGATTCAGCAGGGTGGCAATGAGATCGAGGTGAAACAGCCCCAGGATGGCGATGAGGGCGGCGAGGAACCAGGGATTGGAGAGAGTCATAAAAAGAGGGAATTAGGATTATTCACAGCCCCACACTGCCATACCCCTGGCCGCGTGAGCAGATGCGGTGAAGGTGGGAGCAGACTTCGTGGGCGGCGATGCTGCCGGATTTGGGGAAGGCATCGAAATCCCCGATGAGCACGGGCCAGTCTCCCAAGTCCTCGGGAATGCGGCCGTGGCTGCCTTTGACGAGGCTGGCATCAATGGGGATCACATCCATGAGCATGCGCAGGCCGAGAGACTTTTGTAGGAGCTTCCAGGCGATCTTAAGCTTGGGATATTTGATCGTGGGATCCATGAAGAGCTCGGCGGGGTCGTAGCCGCACTTGCGATGGATGTCCACGCAGCGGGCAAAGTCGGGTGCCTTGGCGTCGTCCATCCAGTAGTAGTAGGTGAACCAGCTTTTCGCATCGGCGATGGCGATGAGATCGCCGCTGCGGGCATGATTGAGGCCGGCGAGATGCTTTTCCATCTTGCCGAGCACCTGGGCGACGCCGGGGGTGGCTTCGAGAGCGGCTTTGACCTGCGGCAGGAGGTCAGGATCGTTCACATACACATGGGCGAGCTGATGATCGGCGATGGCAAAGGCTTTCGAGCCGCCGAGATCGAGGGTTTCGAGACCGAGCTCGTCTTTGATGGAGAGCCAGCCCTTTTCGCGGAAGACGCGGTTGAGATGCACGGGCTGCTCGACGTTCGTGATGCCGTATTCGGAGAGCAGGACGACCTTGATGTTTCGCTTCTCGTAAAAGCGGATGAGGTCGCCGACGACGTTGTCGATCTGCCGGAGGTCGAAACGGATCTTGTCCATGTCGAGGCCGACGCGTTGCAGGTTGTAATCGAGATGGGGCAGGTAAACGAGGCTGAGACTTGGCCAGTGCTTCTCTTCGATCCACTTGGCGCTTTCGGCGATCCAGATGGAGGATTTGATGTCGCTGCCGGGACCCCAGAAGCTGCGGAAAGGGAAGGGGCCGAGATCTTTTTTGATGCGTTCCCGCAGCGGCATGGGCTGGGTGTGGATATCGAAGACCTTTCGCCCATCCGCCGGGTAAAGCGGGCGCGGAGTGATGGCGATGTCGGCGGTGGAATGCATGTTGTACCACCAGAAGAGCTTGGCGCAGGTGAATTCCGGCTCGATGCGGCGGAGAGACTCCCAGAGCTTTTCGCCATGCATGAGCTGCTCGGGCTGCTTCCAGAAGCGGTGCTCGGCGTATTCGCGGTCATACCAGCCATTGGCGACCGCGCCGTGATCACGCGGCATTTTACCGGTGAGATAGGTGGCCTGAGCCGTGCAGGTCACGGCAGGCACCACGGGCTCAATGGTGGCGATGCGGTTACGCTCCAGAAAGGCCCGGATGGCGGGCGTGTGCTCGCCGATGAGCCTGCTGGTGAGGCCGACGACATTCAGGATGGCAGTGCGTTGCATTTTGGTTCGCGGTTTTTTCAAAGATCAGCCTGATCGGGCGGATCGGCCGGATCAGACCGTTCAAAAGCAGGTCGCCACGGCCACATAGCCCACTTTGCAGCCGAAATGAAGGAGCTGGTCCTGATTGAAGGATGTGTATCCTTCGCACTTCACCACATCGATGATGAAGTGCAGCACGAACTCGATGCAGGCGAGGATGACGCAGCCGGTGATGAACCACACGGCGGCGGCATGCAGCAGGCAGTGGCAGGCCATGCAGACGATCCAGATGCTCGGCGGGCGGGCGGGATTGGCCCGCTGCACGAGGAAGAGGCGGTTTTTGCATTGTGCGAGGAACTCTCCCTGGAGGGGGAAATCCATCAGCGCATGCCCTGCGGCGAGCAGGAACAATATTTGCGCAGCCGTGGCCCAGTCATACGCGGGAAATGGCAGCAGGCCATCCATGCAACAAGCGGTGGCGGTGGGTTAGGCGCTGTAGAAGGAGGCGATCTTTTCGTTCACCGTGCGGAGGCGGTGAGCGATGGTGCGGCCGATGCCGATGAGGAGCCAAGCCGCGGAGCGGGGATACTCATTGATGTAGCCTTCGAGATTGCCGCCGTCGATGCGCCAGACCTGGGAGAATTCCACGGCGGTGACGGTGGCGGAGGCCACATTGGGGTCGAGGAGATTGATCTCGCCGAGCGTCTCGCCCTTCTGCACGGTGCCGAGGAGCACCTTGTGACCGCCGCGCATGGCGGTGGCGTGGAATTTGCCGGAGACGACAAAGAACAGGCTGCTCTGCTGCATGCCTTCCTCGATCAGATGCTGGCCGGGCTGCACCGGCAGGAATTCGCCGTAGCCGCTGAGGATGTCGCGATCTTCATCGCCGAGGGGTTCGAGGATGCCTTGGGCAGGCAGTTGCGGTGTGGAGAGAGTGCTCATGCGGGTAGGGAAAGAAAAAATTCCGCTCCTTTTTAGGCTGTCTTCCTCCAAATGGCAAGCCCTCAAGTGCCACAGCAAGAGCGGCCAGACTCGGGCCGTAGGTTCGGCGTGCTTTCCCTCTACTCTCAATCTCAAGTTGGCTTCTGCGATGGTGTCTCGCGCCGCAATTTCCTCCGCATCGGCGGCCTCGCCATGGGGGGGCTGTCGTTGAACAATCTGCTGCGGGCGGAGGCGGCGCAAAAGCTCACGAACCGACAGAAAGCCGTCATCATGGTCTTCCTCCCCGGCGGGCCGCCGCATCAAGACATGTGGGACATGAAGCCGGATGCGCCTAGCGAGGTGCGTGGCGAGTTCAAGCCGATCAACACCAACGTCGATGGCATCCAGCTCTGCGAGCATTTGCCGCGACTGGCCAAGTTGATGGATAAATGCACGCTCATCCGCTCCATCGCCGATTCAGAAGGCCGTCACGATGCTTTCCAGTGCATGACCGGCAGGCCCACCAAAGGCCAGCCGCCCGGTGGATGGCCTTCGCTGGGTTCCTGTGTCACGCGGCTGCAAGGCTCCGTCATTCCGGCGATGCCTCCTTTCGTCGGCCTGGCTCCAAAAATGGGCCACATGCCCTGGGCGGATAATGGCGTCCCTGGCTTCCTCGGCATCGCCAATGCGCCGTTTCAGCCCAATCGCGAAGCGGGCACTGGCGACATGGAATTGAAAGGCATCTCGCTGGATCGTCTCCACGACCGGAAAGCCCTCCTCGCCAGCTTTGACTCCATGCGCCGCGACATCGACGCCAGCGGCCTCATGCGAGGTGTGGATGTGTTTCACGAACAGGCGCTCAATGTGCTCACGAGTCCGAAACTGCTTCACGCCCTCGATTTGAGCCGCGAAGACCCGCGCCTCGTCGAACGCTATGGCAAAGGCGAGAACCGCAACCGCGATGATGGCGGCCCACGGCTCACGAGCCACTTCCTTGCCGCTCGCCGACTGGTGGAAGCGGGCGCGAGAGTCGTCACGCTGGCCTTCAGCCGCTGGGACTACCATTCGAATAACTTCGGTCAGCTCCGCGAGGATCTGCCACTGCTCGATGCGGGTCTCACCGCGCTCATCACCGATCTCCACGAGCGTGGTATGGATCAAGATGTGTCCGTCATCTGCTGGGGTGAGTTTGGCCGCACGCCCACCATCAATCCCAAAGCAGGCCGCGATCACTGGCCGCGAGTGAACAGCGCTCTGCTGGCCTGCGGTGGCATGCGCCATGGCCAGGTCATCGGTGCCACCGACAAGATCGCCGCCGAACCCACCGACCGCCCCGTGGCCTTCGGCGAGATCTTTGCCACGCTTTACCGCCAACTCGGCATTGATGTGACCAAGGTCACGCTCCCCGACCACGCCGGCAGACCGCAGTATCTCGTCGATTCGCATCTGCCGATGCCTGAGCTGATCTGAATCACGGATCGTCCTTGCCCGCGATGAAGTCGCGGAAGGCCTGGGCTACGCGTTGCGTCATCGTGGCGGATTCGCCGGGCAGTTTGCGGCCATCGATGGCGGCCAGCGGATGCACATCGCGAGTGCTGGAGGTTAAAAACGCTTCCTGGCAGGTTTCGAGAATGGAAAGCGGCATCGTTTCCTCGCGAACGGCCATTCCCGCGTGCTGACAGGCCTCGATCACGAGAGCACGCGTGACACCCGCCAGGCATCCGCTTTCCAGCGGCGGTGTCTTCACGACATTGTCATGCACCACGAAGAGGTTCGTGCCGCTGCCTTCACAAAGTTCGTCACGAGTGTTTGCCAGGATCGCCTCGCCAGCGCCGCGTGATTTGGCATCGGCCAAGGCGCGGGCGTTTTCGCCATAGGAGGTCGATTTGATGCCAGCGAGGGCACCACGCTCGTTTCGAGTCCACGGCACCGTCACGGCGGTTTCGGTCGGCGACCAGGGTTTGAGCACGGAGGCCACCACGGTCATCGTCGGCGTGTCGTGACCGCGATCCGAGCCCAGCGGGCCATCGCCACTCGTCACCGTCACACGGATACGGGCATCGCGCATGCCATTCGCATCCATCACGTTTTGGATGGCGGCAATGAACAGCTCAAAGCGAGGCGCGGCAAAGCCCATCGCATCGCACGAAGCCACGAGCCGCTTCCAATGCCGGATAGCTGTGAAGGGCTTCCCATGTCTCGCCACCAAGGTCTCGAACACGCCGTCACCGACGAGGAAACCATGATCGAAGGGCGAGATGCGGGCTTCCGCAGTCGGGAAGACGGTTCCGTTGATCCAGATGTGGGAGGGAAGGCTCATGGGAGTGGGATTTGAATCAATCTTCTGCCGCTCCTTCTTCGCCGTGGCCTTCTTCGGCCATGCGGTGGATGGTGGCGCTGAGCAGGTCGATGTAGCCCTGCACGTCGAGACTCTCTGGCTCCGGTTCGCCGCGAACCGAATAGAGCCAGCCCTGCTCGTAGGGATCGCTGCGCACGATGCAGGCATCCTGTTTGAGGAGTGGATTGCCTCCGGCGAAGGCACCGTTCATCACGCAATAAACATCCGAGGCCGCTTTGAAACCTTCCACCCAGCCGATGTTGTCGCCGGGGGCCACGGGGCCGCCTTCGGCAGGTTTCCATTCGCAATCCACCAACTCGCCCAACATCCGCGTGGCAAATTTCGTGAAGCCCACACGCCACAGGCCGGGCTCGCCTTCCACCGGAGCCATCCAGTAGTGCGAACGCGAGTAGTGGAAGGTGTCCGGAAACCGGGCGGAGAAGCGGGCGTGTTTGAAGCGGATGAAATTCAGCGGCATCGGGCGGGGCAGGGTGGGTGCAGGGTTGGAGTACTGGAGTGTTGGAGGGATGGGACAAGCCAATACTACACGACTCCAATAATCCATCACTCCATCAAGCCATCGTCCCGACTAAAAACACCTCGGCCCGGTGGAACCCAACCAAAATTCCACCGGGCCTTTAGGTGACCAGTGAGTCCCCAACCATGAAGTGACTCACTAGCTCGTTGTTTTGTCTTCCGAGCGAACCCGGAACGTTTTGAAGCTCTCGCCTCAACCGAATTCTAGAATGAGCAGCCTGCGGGCCAACCTGTGTGACGAATCGCAGAAATTTTGCGCGAACTGAAAATTTTTTCAGCGGTGGTTCCTCGCGGGCGCTGATGTAGGCCGGATGTGTTGGGCGGAGAAGACGTCGTGGTTCTCTTCGGGAACATCGCCCAACTATCCGGCTCGTGAAGCACACGATAACTCCCCAGCCAGCCGGATAGTTCAGCGATGGGGTTTGGTCTGTTGGCGGAGTTCGTCCCGCCGAACACATCCGGCCTACGAAGGTCGGCAAATCGTTGCCGTTGCGCTCATGCCTTTGAATACACCGCCGCCAGTTCGCGCAGCAGTTTTTCGAGCTGTGAGTAGTAGGCCTCGTCGCCGAGCTGTGTCCGCTGCTCGCGAAGCTTCTTGAGCTGGCTTTCGAGGGCATCGCGCTTCGTGCGCTGCTCGTCGGTGAGCTGCTTTTCCTCGCCGCTGAGCACGAGGACGAGTTGGGAGGCACGTTCGCCATCGAGTTTGGCATCGGCGGGCGGAGCTTCGAGTGCTTCGCGGCGTGTGGGAACGCCATCGCCATTGTCATCGAAAAGGGCGTGTTCGGTGGCGAGGCGTTCTTCGTTCTCGTAAAAGGTGGCGGCGGCCTTGCTGGCATGGCGGAAGGCTTCGAGAAGCGAGACTTGCTTGTCTTGATCCAGATCCGCTTCGGGCAGGCCGCCGATGGCTTCGGCGAAGTACTCGCCAAATCGCGCATAAAACACCTCATCAGGGCTTTTCGTCGAGGTGATGATGACGCGGCCTTTTCCGCTCAGCGGACGCACAAACCCGCCGCTCGACGACGCGGTGTGAATGACGACCACTTCCTGCTTCAAAGGTGCCAGCCATCCGGCGAGTTGCTTGGCATCAAAATCCGGCCCCTCGGCATTAAACATGGCCTCGCGACCATCAAACGTGCCGTGACCGATCAGCACGAGCCACAGTGAGCGATCCGCTTTTGAGGTTCTGAGTCGTTTTTCGAGTTTCGCGGTCGTTTCAGCGCCTGAGATCACCTCGACGGGCACCTCGCCCTTTGCGCAGGCCGCTTTCCAGGCCTCCACCTGCGTCGTGAACTTCTTCCCAAACTCCTCTTCGCCATCCGCACCCCGGACGATGACGATATCGAGGTTTCGAGCAGCCAATGAACTCACGAGCAGGAGCAAAACCCCCACCGTAGCGGAAAACGTCCGTTTTCCGGCGTGCTGACGCCCGCCGCTACGAGAAAGCCAAGACATCACGCCATGCCTCCTTTCCGTCGCAGTGCCCACTCGCCGAGCAGGAGCAGCAAAATGGCCGCGAAGACCCACGGCGTATGCCAAAGCGGCGTGGCGAGCGTGACCTCGACGGGCACGCGGATGTTTTTGAGCATCTCTGGCAGCTTCGCGATGTCTTCGAGGGCGATCATCTTGCCGCTGGTGTCCTCGGCGAGGCGTTTCATCAAGTCGCGATTCGGCTCCAGCTTCGCAAACTCGACCGCCAGCGGATCATGCGTCCAGCCAACGGCTTTCGTGCCCAGCGGCGTGCGTTTTTCGGCATCCTCGACCGTCGTGGTAGCGCGATAATTGCCGGGCTTGCTGGCAAAAAACTCTGTCTCAAACAAACCCGGCTCCTTCAGGCTCGGCTCGGCGAAGAGCTGCGACTTCGTGCCGTCCGGCTGCGTGACCTCGATCTTCACGATGGCATCGCTGTTCGCCTTGAAGGCGCGATCCTTTACCCGCACGGCCAGCTTCACGCGTTCGCGGTCCGCCGTGTCGATCTCGGCGGCAAAGCTAACCGCATCCGCCACATCGACGACGAGCCAGCGCATGAGCTGACGCCATAGGCGGTCCATGTCCTTGTGCGATTCCTCATCATGCAGCCCCCAGCGCCACAGATCGCCGATGAGCATGCTGCCCACGCGACCTTCGCCAAAACGCTGCACCGCGATGGCTGGGTGACTCGTCTGCGCATCGGAAACCGTCGCCAGGATGCTCGCGCCCGGTTTGATCGACGAGGCCGGATTCACCGATTGAAACGCCGTCATCGTCGTGAGGCGCTTCTCATCCTCCTCGCGATCCGTCCGCAGCCGCATCCACGATTCGAGCCAGCCTTCCCGCGTGAGATTGAACCTCGCATCGCCGATCGCCGGACCGATGGCGGCTTGATCGAGATACACCGGCAGCATGCGGCCGATGGGCGTGTTGTCGTAACCACCAGCGCGGAAGCTTTCCTGGCCGCCGAGCATCAGCAAGGCACCGCCGCGCTCGCTTACGAAACGCTCGATGAGGTTCATCTGCTCCTGCGTGAAGAATTGCGCCTCGATGTCATCGAGAATGATGGCGCGGAACTCCGCGAAGAAGTCCTCCGCGGCCTTCGGGAAGCCATCGCTGAGTTCTTTGGCATCTTTGGTGCCCAAACGAATGATCACCGGCTGGTCGTAGCGCTGCGCTTCCTCGCCGTCTTTGGCTCCAAAGCCGCGGAAGAGCGGATTCACGCTCTCACCAGCTCGGCCACGCCATTCAAATTTCGGCTCCCGCTTCGCGATGCGCACCAGCGCTGGCATTTGAATGTCATCATCCCCCGCAATGGCCCGGCGAAGGAATTTGTACTCCCAGTTCGGCCTGCCCGTCACATAGAGCACGCGATACGGCCCCGCGCCGCGATCCGCCGCGAGCAGACGCGTGTTGTTTGCCAGCGTGGCTTCTGGAGTGCCTTCGCCCTTGAGATCGAGGCGGTAAAACGACACGCCCGGCTTGGCCACCGGCACGCGGAGACGCACCGTCTGCGCCGCATTGCCATTCAGCGTCACTTTTTCCGTCGCCACGGCCTTCTTGTCCTCGCCGAGCACTTGCAGCGTGGCTTTGCCGCTGCCGCTGACGCGTGCGGTGATGGTCACGGGTGCATCTTCGAAGGGACTCGTGGCTACCGTGGCCTCATCGATGCTCAGATCTGGCTTCGGAGCCTTCTCGCCGGTGAGCACGGTGAAGATGGGCGCACCCTTGGCCTCGGCTTTCCATGCCGAGGCATCGGTGGCGTTGCCATCGCTCACCACGACGACAGCGGCCAGATTCGTGCCGCCGGAGCGCAGCGTCATCAGCGTGCGGGCGAAGTCCGAGCGCGTGCCATCGAATTTCAGCCCGCGGAAATGCGGCACGCTCACGGTTTGCGAACCGGCCGTCATCAGCCGCAGCCGAAAGTCCTCGCCCAGGGCCCGAATCCACGCCGCGTCGTCGTTTCCTGAGATTAACGCTGCCTGAAGCTGCGCCGCCCTTGTCTCGTCTCCGGCCGACTCGGCCAGATCGAGCGAGGCGCTGGCATCGACGAGCACCACGACCTCGTTTTCGCCCTTCTTCGGCATCGACAGCGTCCACAGCGGATCGAGCAGGCACAGCGCCAGCAGCGCGAGAGCACTCGTTTTGCAAAGCAAAGCCGCCAGCCGCCGCCAGCCGCGCACGGGCGAGCGCCGGTAACCGAAAACGAGCAAGCCAAGCACCAAAATCACCACCCCGGCGGCCAGCCAGGTGAGGTTGAGGTTTTGCCAGACGATTCGGGGCATGCGTGAAGGCTAAACGCCGGGCACGCCCGAATGCTACAGGCAGATGACGTTCTTCCGAAATGAAAAGCCGCCCACTCCCGGAAGGAAGAGGGCGGCTTCAAAACGAGGCGCGGCGATTAGGCGAGGCCAGCGATCGGGTACAGGTTGGATTTGCACCATTCGCCGTTCTGCTTGGTGATGCCATCCGGGTCATCGACGGCACCGTGGGCTTCATCTTCGCAGATGATCCAGCCGGAGTAATTGCGGGCCACGAGCCACTCGGTGACCTTATGGAAGTCGAGTTTGCCAGTGCCCATCTGGGCCCAGGGTTCAGCGCCGTTGCCGGAGAAGTCTTTATAATGGATGTGGTTCACGAGGTGCTGCCACTTGTTCAGCGTGGCGATGACATCCATGCCGCCGCGGATGATGTGGCCCACATCGGGTGTCCAGCCGGTGACCTTCGGATCGAGGCTGCTGAGGACCACGTCGTAGTCCTCCTGCGTGCGGACGAGGGAGGCGGGTGGGGAATTCGGATGGTAGGAGCAGACGAGGCCGGCATCATGCGCACGCTGGGAGACAGCGTTGACGTTCTTGGCCACGTTCAAACGGCGCTTTTGAAGGTCGTTGGTGCGGCCGGAGGGCAGGGTCACGGTGCCAAGCATGGCGCCGGGGAAGTGCTTGAGGTAGTTGATGGTGAAGTCAGCGGCTTCTTTTTCGTTCGGAGCCTCGGTTTCGCCATCCCAGGCGCAGACGAGGGCCAATCCGCAGAGCTTCATGTTGTACTTCTGAAGCGTGTCCTTCATGAGGATGGGGTCGATCTGCGGCCCGAGCCAGTATTTGGAGCAGCCGAGGGCGCTGGCGGAGATTTCGAGCACCATCGGCTCGATGCCGGTGAAGCCTGCTTCGGAGGCGACCTTGATCATGTGATCGAGTTTGTTGTCGTAGCCCTTGCCGGTGCCCTGCATGAACCAGGTATAGACTTCGGAGCCGAATTGGATTTTGCCCATGGGATGTGAGTGTGGTTGTTGGATTAGGGGGAGAAAAAATTGCCCGAGTGAGGGCAAAGCGGGCGCATTTGAGACGAGCGGTGGCGAACTGTCCAGCGTTCAGTTTACGGAGCCTCTGGCGGCGGCGGCAGCGCGGAAGGAATGCTCGCGGGCGTTTCTTGGCGGAAGGATTTCACGATCTCCTTCGGGATGAAGTAGCTCTCGCCTCGGGCGGCTTTCGTGCGCTGCATCGGCAGGCGGATGGTGCCACGGACGAGGCTGCCACGGCGCATGACCGTCACATCGGCTTCGACGAAGATTTCCTTGTCGCGTTGATCCTGGGTGTTGATGTGAATCTTGGTGCCGAAGAGCAGGCTGGCACGCGTGGAGCCGGCGGTGGAGGTATTTTCAAAGGGCGCGGAACCTTCGAAGGCCCGCTTTTCCATCGGAGCCTTCAGCCTACCCGGCACGGTCAGCACGAAGCGGGTGACGCGGAACCAGTTCTGCTCGCCTTTTTTGCCAAAAGCATGCAGCCGGAGCTGGTAGGGGCCGTTTTCGGTGATCATCGCCCCTCCGAGCACCATGGCGCTGACGGTTACCCCGGCCTCGGAGCCTCGTGGGATGAATTCCGCCCGGAATTTGGCCCCGCCCACCTCGGGCGCTGGAGCCGAGGTTTCAAAGCTCTGGCGGGTGGTGCGCAGGTAGAGGCACGAGGTCAGGTTGAGGAGAAAAGGCAGCCAAACGAGGCGGAGCAGGG